>Ga0351959_1098_pt1 | contig 23225 bp, 26 predicted proteins | sample TotcelT113001M13_FD_206836 | JGI IMG/M metagenome (GOLD analysis project Ga0351959, IMG submission 206836) | Enriched cells from coal bed in the Powder River Basin, Montana, United States - Total cells T11 rep3 HSBNCT.T11.300.1.M13 ...
GGGGCGCTGAAAAAATAATCCGGCCCTCTCAACAGACAAAGCAGATTTTGCGCCTGCCGGGCTGTATCAGCCCTGCCCGGAAATGCCCAGTATGCTTTTCACCTGCCCGATTTTGCCTTCCAGGTTGGCCTGACGGCTTATCATTATTCTTTGGGCCATGGGCGGCCCGGCCCCGTGCATGGATTCAATGAGGTAGGCCACGCAGCCCGCGCCTGCCACAAGGTTTTCAATGAAACGCAAAACCTTTATGCGGTCTGAAGTGTCAACCCCGGCTGCTCCGGCAAGATATTTTTTTATGTAGGGGCCGGTAATTGGGTCGTCAAAATCCGCAGAAGAAGGCAGCGTGCCGATGAGCCCGCCTGCGATGTCGGTTGCCAGCCGGGCGATTTCGTAGGGAAAGCGCGTGACATTCAGCTTGCACACATTTGCAAGAAGCAGATCCACCATGAAGTTGCCAGCCGCTGTTTTCTGCCCCCTTGCCGAGCAGGCTATGCCGCAGGCAAAAAGAGTTTCGTTTAAATGAATCATCTCTGTAATCTTGTCGCGGATGTGCCAGGTGTGATCAACGCCGTTCATGCGGGCAATGAGAGCGCAAGCGCCTATGAGCACATCACCCACGCCCACCTTGCATCCGCCGTAGCTCTGGCGGTGGTAGGCGGCAAAGCGCTCCACAAGCATTCCTGAAAACTGGGTCTGCCCGTCCAAAAAAATGCGCTCGTTGGGCACAAAAACATCCTCGAAAACAACCATCACCTCCTGGCCGCCGAATCGCGTATTTCCAGCATCCGCCGGGCTTGCCTCCGCCTTTCGTGTGTCGCTCGCCTGTCGGCCGTAAATGTAGCGCAGACCCGGCGCGTCTGTTGGCAGGGCAAAGCAAACTGCAAACTGCTCCTCGTCGGGCCGCAGGGTCATGGTGGGCATCACTAGCACCTCGTGGGAGTTCAAAAGCCCGGTCTGGTGCAGCTTTGCCCCCCTCACCACAATGCCATCCGGGCTGCGGTCCACCACGCGCAGATAAACATCCGGGTCATCCTGCTGGCCAGGGCGTTTGCCACGGTCGCCCTTGGGGTCGGTCATGGCCCCGTCCACAGTGAAATCCTGCTCCTGAATTCTTGCCCAATAAGCCTTGAACCGTTCATGAAAATTCGTGCCCAGGGCCCTGTCGCATTCAAAGGATGTGGAAAAAACCGCGTTTGCCGCATCCATGCCCACACAGCGCTGAAAGCAGCAGCCCGTGAGATTGCCGCACCGGCGCTGCATTTCCACCTTGCGAACAAGATCCGCCGCGCTCTGGTGAAGGTGCGAAAAGCGGTTAACGGTTTTGCCCGTAAGCGGCGAGATGGCTGTGAAGAGCCCGCAGTCATTTGCATCGTGTGCCTGGTCGTAAGTGGCGGCGACCGCCCTCAAACTGGGCCGCACCAGGGGATGATCCGCCGTGTTGGCGGCCGTTTTGCCCAGGATGTGGGCCGAAAGTTTAAGGTCCCTTATGGAATCCATGTACTGACTGCCGGTCATAAGCGCCATGAAAAAAATCTCCTTTCCTTTGCCACAAGCCGCTTGCAGTGGGGCGTTGCCAAATGGTATTGCCAGTTCTGTCTGCAACAGCATACCGTGGCAAAAGCCCTTTGGTAAAGGAGTAAGAAAAAGTCATCATGACCGGCACGCTTTTGAACACTTTTACCGTTGCCGCAGGAAGCCTTGTGGGCCTGGCCTTGGGCAAACGGCTGGCAGAGCGCTACAAAAAGACCGTGCAGCAGGCCTTGGGGCTTGCCGTGCTGTATTTTGGCATGACAATGGCCTTGGAGGAGGGCGGAAACGCCATTCTGACCATTGGCAGCGTTGTGCTTGGCGGGCTTATTGGCGAGATGATGGGCATTGAGCAAAGGCTTGCACGCCTTGCTGCATGGCTCAAGGCCCGCATAAAAAGCAGCTCACCCAATTTTGTGGAGGGCTTTGTCACAGCTTCGGTCATGTATCTCACCGGGCCCATGATCATTCTTGGCTGTCTGGCGGACGGCCTTACCGGCGACATAGGCATCCTTTCCATAAAATCTCTTTTTGACGGGGTTGCCAGCATAATTTTAGCCTCATCGCTTGGCCTGGGGGTTGTGTTTTCCGCTGCCAGCGTGCTTGTTGTGCAGGGTGCGCTCACTTTGGCCGCATCATACCTTGTTTTTCTGCGGGAGCCTGTTATCCTTACAGCTCTTACCACCACCGGAGGGGTCATCATCCTGGGAATCGGCGTCAACCTTCTGGATCTTAAAAAAATTCCGGTGGGCAACCTGCTTCCGGGCCTTGTTCTGGCGGTTTTGGGCGCAATGTTTTTTTAGCCGGCCAGCCCTTGGCCCTGATTTGGCGGACAATTACAGGAGGAAGCTATGGCGGTTATTGATGCCAGCGTGTTCGTGGCCCCGACAGCCTTTGTTTTTGGAAATGTCACAGTTGGCGAGGACAGCTCCCTGTGGCCTGGGGCATCGCTAAGGGGGGACATGGGCAGCATTGTGGTGGGCCGGGGAAGCTCTGTTCAGGACAACTGCGCCCTGCACATTCAACCTGCCGGAAGGGTTGTGGTGGGAGACCTTGTTACAATCGGCCACGGAGCCGTGCTGCATGGCTGCACGGTTGGAAACTGCTGTGTTATAGGCATGAACGCCGTTTTGCTTGACGGAGTGGAAGTTGGCGACAGGTCAATAGTTGCAGCAGGCGCGGTGGTGAAAGGCGGCACAAAAATTCCGGCAGGCTCCCTTGTTGTGGGGAACCCGGCCATTATAAAGGAAGGCCGCAGCCCGGACATGACCATGCACTGGTATGGCGCTCTTCTCTACATTGCAATGGCCCACTGCTACAGGGACGGGGTTTTGGACTTCACCCCTGACGACCTTTTGAAGGCCGCGGAAGAGCTCAAGGCAAAATATCCTTTTCCTTAAAAGCGGCAAGCCTGTTGCAGAACTTTTTGCGGGGGAGGGTTTTACAAAAAGGCCTTCTCCCTCAATTTTTCAGGCTGCAATTTCTTTGCCGCTGCCAGCCTTTTAAGGCATCCTTCTTCTGGCTGGCCTTTTCTCCTTGGGGCATTGGGCAAGGAAGTAGCGGTCCGTCATCCCTGCTATGAAGTCTCGCACAAGCTCTTCGGGCTTATGGCCTGCCACATATTCTCTGCTTTTCCCGGCCAGAAAGCGGGTGAAGATGACCGATTCCTCGTTATTTTTTGCTACATCCTCAAGGTACTGCTCGAACAGGCACTCAAAAAGCTCGCCAAAAACAGAGTTGTAGCTTTTCACGCCGGGGTTTGTGTAAACCCTTTCAAGGTTGAACTTTTTAAGCTCAAAAAGAGCCTCGGACACCTGGGGCGAGAAACCTATGTGAGGCTTTTCTACCGAGTTTTCAATTATATCCGTGACAAGGTTGTGGACAATGGTTCCGTTGGTGGAGCCAAGCACCCTTGTGCAGCGGGCCGGTATTTCATCGCGCTTTATAAGGGAAAGGCGGATGGCGTCTTCAATGTCCCGGCCTATGTAGGCTATTGTATCCGCCATGCGCACCACGCAGCCTTCCGCTGTCATGGGAATCAAGGCAAGCGCCGGGTTTAGCTTTTTTGCCTGCATGGCGGCTTCCAGGTCATCAAAGGTGCGCGAACTTTCCGGCGCAAGCTTCTGGTTATGCACCTCCCCGTCATGGCAGAGTATGCCGTCCAAAGTCTGGAGGGTGAGATTCCAGCCCCTGCCCTCCCGCTCCACCTTGTCCAGAAAGACAACACTCTGGATGTTGTGGAGAAAGGCCCCGATTCCATGCTTTTTGCAGAGGGCGGAAAGATGGGTCTCGCCGTCATGCCCGAATGGCGCGTGACCAATGTCGTGGCCCAAGGCAATGGCCTCTATGAGGTCTTCATTTAAAAGCAGAAAACGGCCGATTGTGCGGGCGATTTTGCTCACAAGCTGCACATGCAGAACCCGGTGGGTGATGTGGTCGTTTTCAATGAGGTAAAAGACCTGGGTTTTGTCAATGTAGCGGGTGTAGGCCCGCGAGTGCAATATGCGGTCCACATCCAGGGAAAAGTCCTGGCGGTAGCCCTTTTCCACCACCTCTTCAGGGCTGCGGCGAACTGCATCCTGGGTGAGCGTTGCCCTTTGGGCCAGCTCGCGTTTTTCGCGGGCTGCAAGCTGGGCCTGAATTTTCTTTAAAAACGCCGGGTTGGCGCGAATGTCAGATTTGACCATTTTCAAGCAATTCTTCCATGAGTTTGGAGTAATCAATTCCTGCCTTTTCAAGCCCCTTTGTTCCGTAATTCATGTTGGCTTCCAATATCACGGGGCCGTCCTTTGCCATTCTCACATCCAGTCCCGTGTCGTCAAAGCCGCAGACCCTTGCTGCATTCACCGCCAGACTTACGGCCTTTTGGGGTATGTTGTCAAAGCTTACCGAAGCCCCCTGGCTGACATTTGCCGCAAAAACGCCTTCCTTGGCAATCTTCCAGTAGGAAATAACCGCCTTTTGGCCAATGACAAGCACCCGCAGGTCCCTGTCTGCCGGTATGTACTCCTGAATGTAGGCTGCGTGGACCGTGTTACAGTAATCGGCAAGCTCCCCACAGGTTTGGATAAAAAAAACCCCTTCCCCCCTGGCCGAGCCTCTGGGGATTTTTGCCACAAGGGGCAGGGAAAAATCGTCCAAAATCCTTTTTTGGCGGCGGGTCCCGTAGTAGATACGGGTGCGCGGGTGCGGGATGCCAAGGCTCAAAAAAAGCGCGGTCTGGCTTATTTTGTCCAGGGCAAAGCGGTAATTGGCCGGGCCTGGGAATGTCGGCCTTCCTGCTGCTGCAAAAATGGCGGAATAAAAGGAGCTTGGATAGTAGATTTTTTTTGCGTTTCTTATGAGCTCCTGCTCTTTGGCAGAGTAATCGAAAAAATTGGGCTTCACGCCAAGGGTGATGACATTGGCGCAGCGACAGAGGCGAGAGCCTAATGCAATGAAGGGGCCGGGCATGACAGGCTTTCAATGTGCTGGGTTTTGGAATGGGGTATTGTTGCCATTTGCCCCCTGAAGGCCTTTTCGTAAAAATTTCCCGGCAGTCCCGGCTTGCCTAAAGGGAAAAGCGCAGGGTAAGCTCAATATCGCCGGGGCCTCCGGGGCCGAAGGTGCGCTCAAAGAACCAGGCCCTGCCGCTGCCATCCGCAATATAAACCGTTGAGCAGCGGGTTCCGTAGGCAGGGGTTGAGACGAAAATGGGTGAAAGCGCCCTCTCCCATTCCATGCCCACCCCTGTGTCGGGCAGCTTGCTGTCCGGAGCAGGGGCAGTATCAGCCAACAGCCGGAAAAAAGGCTCCGGGTCCGGGTCCGTTCCCTTCTTCAAGCCCCCTAAAAGCCCAGGCATGGCTGCCCTGCCCTTGAATACCTTTGGCCAGGGGGTGTCCAGGGATGCGTTGGAAAGCCCGTGGATGCCCGGCGTTATTGCCTCGATTTTCCCTGTCCTGGCCGAAAGGCAGAACAGACCGTCCTGTCCGCCAGCCACCATATTAAACGGGTTGTAGCTGTCCGCCTTTTTTAAAAGCACGCCAAGGAAGACTTCGGGGTCGGTTTCCGCGCACAGAAACTCCAGGGGCAGAAGGCCCCGGCTCAAAGCCTTTTCTTTGACGGCCTTGGGGTCGCGGATATTGGTGACAAGGGCAAGGCGATTTTTTTTGGTCACACCCATCCAGGTGCCCTGTCCTGAAAGGTCCTGGCCCGCAAGGACTTGAAGGCGGTGCTCCGGCCAGAAATGTGCGGGCCTGGAGCGCCGTTTGAAAAACTCGTCCCGGTTGCCTGCCAGCACCAGCGGAAAATCGCTGCTGGCCCCGTATGCAATTATCCACAGACACATGGCTGACATATTAGCGCAAAAATACCAAAACTCAAACCACAGAAAAATTGCAGAACAGGGGCTTTTTTGATAAATATTATTGGAGGCATGAAAACCGGTTGATGGCTGATACCCTGCCCATCAGAAAATCCCTTTACCTTGCAGACAATAAAACGATACGGTGGCCGGAAATCTTTAAAGGGGTCATTGGCGAAAAAACGGGAAACAGGGAAAACCAGTTCAGGATAACGATGCCGGGTGCGGTTGTTTTTTAATGGAAATAAAGACCATGCAAAGGCTTTTTTTCGCATATCTGCTGGCAGCAGTGCTTTTGGCCGCCGGAGCAGGCTGCGGCATAAAGGGGCCGCCTGTGCCATTAAAAAAGGAGCCGCCCCCCCAGGTTGTTGATCTGGCGGCCAGGCTCGAAGGCGACAGGGTTATTCTTTCGTGGAGCCTGGGAAAAGAGGGCGACGAAATTGAGGCCGCCCATTTTGTGGTGATGCGCCACTGCGAGCCTGCCCAAAGACCCGACTGCCCGGCCTGTCCCAAACGGTTTGTAAAAGCAGGGCAGGTTGACGCTCCTTCTGGAAGCGTGGCTTCCGAGCATTCAAAACTGTCCTTTGCCGATAATATAAAACCGGCAATGCGCTGCTCCTACAAGGTTTACCCGGTGAGCGCCAAGGGGCTTACGGGTAAGGACTCCCCTGTTCAGAGCGTCACGGCCCTGTATTGAGGATATAAATTCCAGCCTGGGATATTTTTGCCTGCCGGAAACGAGCCCCATGAAAAAGCCCTTTGTTTTTTACAAGATGACCGGCGCAGGAAACGACTTTATTTTTGTGGATAATTTTGCCGGGCGCATAAAGCCTGAAATGGGGCCGAAACTGGCCCGCGCCCTTTGCCCGCGGGGAATTAGCGTGGGTGCGGACGGGCTTGTTCTGCTTGAGCCTTCGGAAAGGGCGGATTTTTCTTGGCGATTTTTCAATGCAGACGGCTCCGGTGCTTCGGCCTGCGGCAACGGCTTTCGTTGCGCGGCAAGGCTTGCCCATCATCTTGGCATTGCCGGGGAAAAAATGACCTTTGAAACCGGCGCAGGGATGGTGGAGGCCTCTGTCAGCCCGGATTCGGTCATGGTATCCCTTGCCGAGCCTTCCCCAATACAGCTTCTTGATATAGCTGAAGGGGCAAGGAACTATTCCGTGAGCTTTGTTGACACGGGCGTTCCCCATGCGGTTGTGCAGGTTAAGGATATTTCCGCTGTTGATGTGGAAAAGGAGGGGCGGCTGCTGCGCTTTCACAAGGCCTTTGCCCCGGAGGGGACCAACACCACATTTATGCAGGTTCTACCGGGCAATGAAATTGCCATACGCACTTACGAGCGCGGGGTGGAGGGCGAAACCCTTGCCTGCGGCACAGGGGCCGCGGCTGCCGCCCTTGTCCGGGCTCAAAAAGACGGCGTGCCTTCGCCTGTTCTGGTCAAAACCCGCAGCCAAATCGAGCTTAAAATTCATTTTTCAAAACAGGGGCCGAATTTTTACAGGGTTTTTCTTGAAGGCGAGGCCCGCATGGTTTACATAGGTGAATTGTCTGAAGAAACAATGCTCGTTTTAGCACTGTGAAAAGCCAAAACCTTTGCCGGAAAGAAATGAGGAAGCATGAAGCCCTTTGAACCTGCTGACAGAGTGAAAACCCTTCCGCCTTACCTTTTTGCACAGATAGACAAGAAAAAGGCCCAGTTGAAGGCCCAGGGCGCAGATATAATAGACCTTGGTGTCGGCGACCCTGACCAGCCCACGCCCGGCCACATCATAGAGGCCCTGCAAAAAGCTGCGGCAGACCCGCGCTATCATCGCTACCCGTCATATTCGGGCATGGGCGCCTTCAACGAATCCGTGGCCCGCTTTTACAAAAAACGCTTCAATGTGAGCCTCAACCCCAAAAATGAGGTCATCACCCTCATCGGCTCCAAGGAGGGCATCGCCCATCTGCCCCTTGCCGTAATCAACCCCGGCGACATCGCCCTTGTGCCCACGCCTGCCTACCCGGTGTATTCTGTGGCAGTATCCTTTTGCGGGGGCACAAACTTTTTCATGCCCCTTGTGGAAAAAAACGGCTATCTGCCTGATTTTTCGGCCATTCCAAAGGATGTTGCCCAAAAAGCCAAGCTTATGTTTTTGAATTATCCCAACAACCCCACCTCTGCGGTCGCCGGCCCGGACTTTTTTAAAAAGGTGGTGCGCTTTGCAAATGAAAACAGCATAATTGTCTGTCACGATGCAGCCTACACGGAAACCTACTTTGATGGGTTCGTGCCGCCAAGCTTTCTGGAAACCCCCGGAGCGCGGGAGATTGGAATTGAATTTCACTCCCTTTCCAAGACCTACAACATGACAGGCTGGCGGCTTGGCTTTGCTGTGGGCAATGCGGATGTGATTGCAGGGCTTGGCAAGGTGAAAAGCAACATTGATTCCGGCGCCTTTGATGCGGTTCAGGTGGCGGGCATAGCAGCCCTGGACAGCGATCAGGACTGCGTGGAGGAAATGCGTGCCCTTTACGCCCGCCGCCGTCAGGTGCTGGTTGACGGCCTTAAAGGCGCGGGGTTGGAACCCATGAGCCCCAAGGCCACCTTCTATGTGTGGACAAAGGTGCCAAAGGGCTACAGCTCTGCGGATTTTGCGGAGCTTCTGCTTTCAAAGTGCGCCATTGTGGTCACCCCCGGCAACGGCTTTGGCGAGCCGGGCGAGGGCTACTTCCGCATGACCCTGTGCCTGGGCGAGGAGCGCCTGGCCGAGGCTGTGAAGCGCATAAAGGATCTAAACCTTTCATGAGCTGCCCTGCACCGCAAAAAGCTCTTTGGCGCAGGGCCTATCTGGGTTTTGGGGCCAACCTGGGGAACAAGCAGGCCAACTGCAGGGAGGGCTTGAGCCTGCTGGCAACATCCCCCGGCGTTTTCTTGAGCGCGGTTTCGGGCTTTTACAACACCGCGCCAATGCACATTGAGGATCAGGACTGGTTTGTCAACGGAGCGGCCCGCATTGAAACGCTCCTTTTGCCAAAAGAACTCCTTGCTCTCTTAAAAAATATCGAGAAGGCGGTTGGCCGCAAGCCCGGCGGCCTGCGCTTCGGCCCCAGGGTTCTGGACATGGACATTCTCATCTTTGAGGGTTTTGTGACAGATGATGACAGCCTTGTCCTGCCGCACCCCAGAATGCACGAGCGGCGTTTTGTGCTGGCTCCGCTTTGTGATATATGCTGTCTTGAGATTCATCCGGTTTTGGGGCAGACTTTCGGAGAGCTTTTGAGCTCCTTGAATCCATCCGAGCAAAAGGTGGTTTCCCTGTGATAAGGCTTATCATATTCGGAGCGCTCATATATCTGGCCTGGCGCTTTTTGCGCACAGCCCTGGGCAAGGGCCCGGCTAACATACCCCAGGGGCGGCAGCCGGCAGGCCAGATTGACGATGTTATGGTTCAGGACCCCCAATGCCAGGTTTACTTTCCCCGGCGGGAGGGCTTTGCCGCCGAGGTTGACGGCCAGACCCTTTACTTTTGCAGCGAAAAATGCCGGGATGAATTTCTGGCAGGCCGCAAACAAAAATAATTGCACCGAAGTTTTTCGGCGCGTTTTAAGTGAAACATCAACCGTTTTTCAGATTCTTTCAAGGAGAAAGACATGCAGTTTTTCATAGACACGGCAAACATTGACGAGATACGGGAAGCTGTCAACATGGGCGTTGTGGACGGTGTGACCACCAATCCTTCGCTCATTGCAAAAACAGGCAGGCCCTTTGAGGAAGTCATCCGCGAAATCTGCGAGGTTGTGGACGGCCCCATCAGCGCGGAGGTCATTGCTCTCAAGGCTGATGAGATGATCGCCGAGGCCCGGCAGATTGCCCAAATTCACGAGAACATCGTGGTGAAAATCCCCATGACCGCCGATGGAATAAAGGCAACGGCAACCCTTTCAAAAGAGGGTATCAAAACCAATGTGACGCTCATCTTCTCGCCCTTGCAGGCCCTTGTTGCTGCAAAGGCCGGGGCCACCTACGCCAGCCCCTTTGTAGGCCGCCTGGACGACATCGCCCATGACGGGATGCAGCTCATTGAGCAGATGGTGACCATCTACAACAATTATGCGTTTGACACGCAGGTGCTTGTGGCGTCCATCCGCAACCCCATCCATGTTCTGGATGCAGCCCTTTTGGGCGCGGATGTTGCAACAATCCCCCTTGATGTCATATTGAAGATGATGAAGCACCCGCTGACTGACAAGGGGCTTGCCGCATTTCTGGCGGATTATGAAAAATCCCGGAAAAAGTAGCTCCGCCCTTTATTACAAGGGTTGCCCCAAAGAACCCGGCGCAAAAAGGCATGTCTCATGGGCTGGAAAAACCTGCACAAGAGCGCTTGGATTCATCCCAACACCATAACCCTGTACCGCATCCTCGCTGTTCCCGCGGTGGTGGTTCTGCTGCTTTGGGATAACAAAATTACCTGCTTTGCGGCAGCCCTTGTTTTCACAGTTGCAGCCATAACAGATCTTCTTGACGGCTACCTGGCGCGGCGCTTCGGGCTTGTCTCCAATTTGGGCAAGTTTCTGGACCCCTTGGCAGACAAGCTTTTGGTCATCTCGGCGCTAATTATGCTCACAAACAAGCAGTGGGTGGACGGCTGGATTGTGTGCATAATCGTGGGCCGGGAGATTGCCGTGACCGGCCTTCGGGGCATTGCCGCAGAGCAGGGCGAGATTATTGCCGCAGAGAGGCTTGGTAAAATAAAGGCTGTTTTCCAGATAGTGGCAACAATCCCCCTGATGATTCACTACACATATTTTTTTGTGGACTTTCATCTGCTGGGAACGCTGATTCTGTGGGTGGCCCTTGTCCTCACGGTGGCTTCCGGGGTCAGCTACTTTGTCAATTTTTTCAGAATCTTCAAACAGGGCTCCAGGCAGGGCCCCCAATAAGGCCGGGGGCTGGCGGTTTTGAGGGGATTTTTTTAAACGAAGCGGGCATTCAAAACTAACAAAGGTGTTGACAAGCGCATCCTTTGCAGTTAAAAAGTGCCCCGACTGAGCGGGAATAACTCAGCGGTAGAGTGCAACCTTGCCAAGGTTGAAGTCGCGGGTTCAAATCCCGTTTCCCGCTCCATTTTTTTTAGGCGGCATAGCCAAGTGGTAAGGCAACGGTCTGCAAAACCGTTATTCTCCGGTTCAAATCCGGATGCCGCCTCCATTTCAAGAAAATCCTGTCCTGCAATCGCCTTCAATCTCCTTGACAATCCTTAAAAATGCCTTTTTTGTGTGCGCAAAGGCTTTTTTTAAGCCCGCTGTCCTGCTAAAAAAAAGAAGTAAGGTAAAAACCGCCTTTTTTTGTTCCAGAACCTGAAGCCCAATTTTTGTGCAAGGAGCAAGCGCCATGCCCTTTTTTAAAATCGAAACCAGCAAGGTCCTTGAAAAAGAGGAAGAAAAAACGCTTTGCCTTAACGCCTCCCGCTTTGCCGCCGGGCTCCTGCAAAAATCCGAGCAGGTTGTCATGGTTTGCGTGGATACAGGAAAAACCATGAGCTTTGCAGCTGATGAGGTTCCCGCCGCCCTTGTCACCATAAAAAGCGTAGGCCTGCCCGCTGCTTCCTGTTCCAGGTATGCAAAGGATGTGTGTGCCTTCGTGGAGGAGCAGTTGGACATTGATCCAGCAAGGGTTTTTGTGGATTTTTGCGACATCAATCCAGCCCTTTTCGGGTGGAACGGCAAAACACTTGCCAAATAGCCTTTCACTTTTTTTGCAAAGCAGGCGGACAATGAAAGACTTTGCAGGGAAAAAAGTTTTCATAGCAGGCGGCTCCGCCGGAATCGGCCTTGCCTGTGCCCGTCTTTTCTCCCAACAAGGCGCGTCCGTTCATCTTTTTGCCAGGGACAAGGCCCGCCTTTCAAACGCCTTGAAAGAAGTTGCCGCCTGCTACGCGGATTCCTCCCAGTGCTTTGATTGCGAGCCGTTGGATGTGACCGATGCCGCCCGCGTGAAGGCCGTGATGGACAAAATGGTGGAAAGGCACGGCCCTCCGGACATTCTTGTAAACTGCGCAGGCCAGGCAAGGCCCAGGCGCTTCGAGGAGATTTCTGCTGAACAGGCATTGCACACCATGAATGTAAACTTTGCCGGAACCTGGAACACGGTTGCAGCCTTGTGGCCTGCTATGAAAAAGAGTGGGGGCTGCATTGTGAACACATCATCGGTTGCAGGCTTCATGGGGATTTTCGGCTACACAGACTACTGCGCAAGCAAGTTTGCGGTAATAGGCTTTTCAGAGGCCCTGAAAAGCGAGGGGCAGGCCCTTGGCATAAGGGTGGCTGTTCTGTGCCCGCCGGATACGGACACCCCTGGTCTGGCAGAGGAAAACCTCACCAAGCCGCCAGAAACCCGCGCCATATCAGGCGCAGCCAAACTCATGACCGCCCAGGAGGTGGCAGAGGCGCTCCTGGCTGGGATACAAAAAGGCCGCTTTTACATAATTCCCGGATTTGAAGGCAAGATGGCTGTTGCCATGAAGCGCCACGCACCACGGCTGCTTGATTGGATAATGCGCCGGGCCATGAAAAAAGCTTCACAGTAAAGGAAACTGAAGGGTGGAAAATCGTTGTGGGGATAGCTTTTTTCAAGCTCCCGTCACGCAAAAATGCCGTCTGCAAAAACGCCTGCAATCTGGTCTGCAGCCTTTTCCACATCCACGAGGTTCCGGGTATCAGCATTTCTGCCAAAGTAGGCATAGGCCGCCTGCAACAGGGCGCCGGTGAAAAGATGGGCGGCAAGGTTGAGATCCAATTCCGGGCTTATGTGGCTGTTATGCAGGCCGATCTTGAGATCATTTACCGTCACGGCCAGTATGCGCTCCTCAAAGCGCCTGCTCACGCTGTCCAGATGCCCCGGAAGTCCTAGCCCCATGCGAAGAAGTATGTTGCATAGATCCGCATCCTGGGCAAAAAATTGAAGGTTTATGAGGATGCGTTCCCGCAGGTATTCCCTTGGAGTGATGGTGGCCAAGGGTATCCGCTCCGCCCAGCCTGTCATCATGGCCTGCCATTTCTGGTAATAGTCCTCAAGCAGGGTGATGAATATGTCGTCCTTGTTGGAAAAATACTGATAAACCGTGCCGCGGGCTATATCGGCCTCCCTGATGATGTCGGAAATCTGGGTGCTGTAATAGCCGTTAATGGAAAAGAGTCTCTTGGCGCAATCAAGAATCTGTTGCCTGCGTTTTTCAGGTTTCATGCAAGCTCCGCAAAGGAGAAAAGAGATTTAAGGCCGCACCCACAAGACATCACACACAAGCCATCCTTGACAAAACACGCCTTTTCGACTAAACTGACATGTCAGTCTAGAGCATGGCATGGAACTGACACGCATGTCAAGCTCCCACATTTGGCAAAAACCGCATGCGCTGATGCAAAAGACTCTTGATATAAAAACCTTATACGGCACTGTGGAGGAAATTCCCATGCGCTTTTTAGTTTTGCCGCTTGCCTTTGCCATTGCCATTGCCTGTATTGCCCCCTGCCCTGCCCAGGCCCTGAACCTGGATGGCATAACAATTCCAGACACCCTTTCCCATGACGGGCACAATCTTATCCTGAACGGCGCTGGCTGGCGCACCAAGCTCTGGATGAAAATTTACGCCTGTGCCCTGTTTTTGCCGGAAAAAAGCTCGGACGCAAAGGCCATAATCGAGGCGGATGAACCTTCGTGCGTGCGCATGCACTTTGTTTATAAGAAGGTCGCCAAAGACACCATGATGGAGATGCTCATGGGCGGTTTTCAAAAATCCACCGGGGGCAACACGGCCCCAATTGCAGACCGCATAGAGCAACTGGCAAGCCAGCTTCCAGAGGAGATATTGAAGGGCGATGTGGTGGATCTGATGTACATCCCAGGGCGCGGCATTGTCTGCTATTACAACGGCAAATACCGGGGTGAGTCGGCAGGCCTGGACTACAAGCAGGCGGTTTTCGGCATCTGGCTGGGGGATAACCCCGTAAATGTGACCCTGCGCCAGACCATGCTGGGAAATTGAAAGGCATTGCAAATCAGGGGAAAGCTCTTTTCAGATAAAAACGGCTTGACACTTTTGGATGGGACAGATTATAGACTGACATGTCAGTCTAATTTTACCCCAACCAGGAGGAGAGTATAATGACCACCATGAACATTCCCGACAATCTCACCATCAAGCAGCTGCTCACGGAGTTTTCGCCCCAGGTTGCAAAGGCTTCCATTGCCCAGTCCGGCGGCGCGGCGGGCCTTGCAGGAACCCGTTTCACCCTTGTTATGGATGTGGACGGGCAGATTTACCACTATGATGTAAAAGACGGCTCAGATTTTACGGTGGGCGAGGGAGGCATTGCCAATCCCCTGGTGCACATCGCCATTTCAAAAGCTGATCTGGAAAAGATGATAGCCCAGAAGAGCCTGGACATGCTTTTGGGAATCCAGAGCGATTTGAACCGCGCAAAGTACGATGTGCTCCAGCGCCTTAACGGCAGAATGACGGCCCTGCTGGACAACGGAGACGGCACGGCATACAGGATAACAGCCACATTCAACGGCAAAGAATCGCCTGCATGTTCTTTCAAGCTTACAACAGCGGATTCAGCCGCCCTCATGCGCAAAGAGGTAAACCCGGTCAACCTTTTCATGTCCGGCCGCATGAAAATAGAGGGCGACATGGCCTTTGCCATGTCCACCCAGCCTCTTTTCACATAAAAGGCAGCTCCGGGTTGTTAAGCTTCAAGGCGTGACAAGGCCGTGCAGGAGAAGGTGCGGATTTTTAAAAGCCCTCCCCTGCCCGGCCTTGCTGCAATATCCGGCAGGCGCGCAATTATGCTTTGCTTTTACAATCCTTTAAGGAGGTGAAACCTTGCCCCAGACAATGCCCTGGCACGCGGAGTACGAAGTTTTCGGAATTCCAAAGACCCTTGCGCCCTACCCGGAAAAGCCCGTGAGCGACATCTGCGACCTGGCGGCAGGAAAGTTCCAGAACACAGGGCTTATCCAGGGCGGTTTTTTCCTGTCCTATCCAAAGTTAAAGGAGCAGGTTGACCGCCTGGCAACAGCTCTTGCGTCAATGGGCCTGAAAAAGGGCGACCGGGTGGCAACACTTCTGCCCACATCCATTTCCTTTGTGGTTGCAGATTACGCAATAGCCAGAGCAGGCTGCGTGCACATCCCCTCCTCAAGCCTTGAGCCGGCTTCAAACCTGGAGCACAAGTTTAACACCGGCTCTCCAAAGGCAATAATCTGTCTGGATGAATACCTGGAAAAGGCCATAGATGCGGCCAGGGCAACGGGCATAAAGTTTGTCATTGTTTCGCGCCTGGCGGACTATTCCGATTTCCCCCCTGCTCCTTTTGCCCCAAAGCCTGCGCCGGACGCTCTTTGGATGGCGGATCTCATCGCAGCCTTTCCCGCCGCTCCGCCGGCCATTGCTTTTGATGCAAAAAAGGATCTGGAAACACTTCTTTTCACCGGCGGCACAACAGGCCTGCCCAAAGGCTGCATGCTAACCCATTTTGGCACCTACGCCAACGCAGTGCAAAACCAGTATGTCATGGGCGCAACAGGCAAGCTTGTGGAAGGGGCCATATCCGTGCTTTTGGGTGTGCCCTTCTTCCACTCCTACGGCCATGTGGTAATGCACACCATGACGCTCATGGGCCTCAACCAGATTTTGATCCCCGACTCCCGCGATACGGACGCGATGGTGGAGGCCATAAGCACATACAAGCCCGTGATGCAGATAGGCGTGCCCACCCAGTTCATGAAAATCTCCAGCGACAAGCTAAAAGGCGCGGGAATTCTTGGCATGAGCGGCTCGGCCCCTCTGCCCCCCACGGCCCAGAAGGATTTTGAAGAAAAATCCGGCGGCGGAATAATGGAGGGCTACGGCCTTTCGGAAATGGGGCCTGTCACCCATCTGAACACTTCCTTTCTTCTGCGCATAACCGGCGGCCGCAATGCCACTCGCATAAACAACAAGGTGCTCACAACACCGGGCGTCATTCCAATTCTCAACACGGCCATTCGTGCGGTCGGCCCAAAAATCGTAGGCACAGTTGCAACCAGGGGCCTTTCCCTGCTGGTGAAGGCATCCAAGAAAAAGGTTTCATCCGGCCAGAGTGAAAAGCGCGGCACAGCGGGCATCCCCTATCCTGACACCGAGGTCAAGCTTTTGGATGTGAACACGGGCAAGCCCCTCACCGTGGAGGAAATGGCTTCCGGGATGCGCGGCGAGATGTGCCTGAAAGGCCCCCAGCGCATGGCAGGATACTGGCCGGAGCCGGATTCGGGCATGGACGAGGAAGGCTTTGTGCACACGGGCGATGTGGTGATGGTGGACCCCCAGGGCTATTTCTACATTGTTGACCGCACCAAGGACATGATCATCGTGAGCGGCTACAAGGTTTATTCCAGGGAGGTGGATGACCTTCTGTTCGCGCACCCTGGTGTTGAGCTTGCCGCCACCATAGGAATACCCGATGCGGATAGGGAAGGCTCCGAGCGCGTGGCGGTTTTCGTGCAGCCCAAGCCCGGCTGGAAGGATAAGCTAACTGCCGAGGAAATCATTTCCTACCTTCAAAATCATGTGGCCAAGTACGCGGTGCCCAAGGTGGTGCGGATTGTGGACGCCATCCCCCAGACCGAGGTGCACAAGACCGACAAAAAAGCTCTGCGTGCTTTGGCCGCAAGCCAGCTTGAAAACAAATGACAGCCCGGCGAAAGCCGTAAGATGTACTACACCAACCATATTGAGGAGGAGTTATGCAAGAGTGCGTGTTTGTTGACGGAGTGAGAACGCCCAACGCCAGGGCGCATTTTGAAAAAGGCTGGTTCCGCAACCTGCGGCCCGATGAACTGCTCACAGCCTGCTATGACGCCATTTTCGCCCGCAACAAGGCCGTAAACCCTGAAAAGGTTGACGCGGTTTTCGTGGGCGTTGCCAACATATCCGGCTGCCAGACTGATATCGGCCGACTGGGCTGGCTGGCTGGCGGGTATCCCGAATGTGTGCCATCCAACACCCTTACAAACCAGTGCCCTTCGGGAATGTCCGCCATCATGCACGCTGCAAGGGCCATCATGACCGGCGAAGCGGACATAATGATAGCCGCTGGCGTTGAGGACATGGAAAAGGTGCCCATGGGCGCCAACTACGATTTTCCCCAGCGTCTGGGAAGCCGTTACAACGGCGTGGATCTGCTAATGGGCTCCACAGCCGAAAAGGTGGCCGAGGCCTACAGCATTGCCCGCGATGACATGGACAACATGGCCATCTGGTCCCACAAAAAGGCCTATGCAGCCCAGCAGGCAGGAAAGTTCAAGAACGAAATCGTGCCCATAAAGGGCGTGGATGACGCTGGCAACGAAATGCTGGTGGACAAGGACCAGTGGGTGCGCGAAACCATTGATCCGGCAAAGCTCAAAACCATGCAAAGCCCCTTCAAGCCGGGCGGCACGGTAACAGCAGCCACAAGCTCGCCCTTAACCGCCGGGGCCTGCGCCCTTTTGCTCATGAGCCGCAAAAAGGCGGATGAGCTCGGCCTTTCCTACTCCTACCGCTACCACTACGGAGTGCTGGCCGGTTGCGACCCCACGGTCATGGGTATTGGCCCAATCCCGGCTGTCAAAAAGCTTTTCGCCAAAACCGGGCTTACAAACAAAGACATAGGCGCAATCGAGCTCAACGAGGCCTTTGCAAGCCAGTCTTTGGCCTGCATCCGGGAGCTTGGCCTGGACAACCCCAACGCCCCCTTTGACAAGGTGAACATGTGGGGCGGCGCACTGGCTCTGGGGCACCCCCTTGGAGAATCCGGAGCGCGAATTGTTGTTACCCTGCTCAATGTGCTTAAAACCGAAAAGCCCGATGCCCGTTACGGAATGGCTTCGCTGTGCGGAGCCTTCGGCAATGCAGGGGCGTTGACAGTGGAAAAAGTATAACAGGCCGACCTTGATGAAAAGGATGGCTGCGTTACGATGGAATGCGCCGGGACGAGGTGTACTTTTAGTACATCGCGCTCCCGGCGCATACCCGCAAGCCTTGCCCTCCCTGCCCTGGAACCACCCTGTGCCTTTGTGCCGGAACAGCCCCAGGCCGTCATTGGCAGGGCCGGAACCTGTAGCTATGAATAGAGAATCCGACCCATGAGGATGAGTAAGGGGTTGGTTTTTGAAGGATTTGCGTAGCCCGGCAATGGGCAGCCCACCTGAAGCTTGATTTTTCCGGGAGTTTAAAATCCGGAAAATTCTAATGCCCTACAAAAGACCTTGTTGAACTGGTTTTCAGACCAGACCTCATTTTGACATACCCTTCCGGCCAAAGCCCCGGCAGGAACGCAACCCAAAACTTGCGGCATGCAAAAACACGAAAGCCGGACAAGGATATGCGCATGGCTGCGCTCCCCCTATCCGGCTTGTGATCGGGCTTGTATGCAGGGTAAATCCGGGCAGGCCTTTGGCTGCCCGGTTGTTCATCCTTAAAAAACCTAATTACTTGCCCTTCCTTCTCTGGTGGCGGGTGCGGGCAAGAAGTTTCTTGTGCTTGTGTTTGCGCATTTTCTTTCTGCGCTTTTTGATGACGCTGCCCAAAAAATCACCTCCCTCCATAACAAACCTTAAATCGAACTTTTATTTAAAAGCGTAATTTTCTAACAGCCATCAGGCTGTTTGTCAAGGATGGTGTTGTGCCAAAAAATGCGCTGGGAGCAGAAATAAAGCATAAGACGCCTTTTGCCTGCAAAAAGCGCCTTATGGTAACCGGCAACCTCAATGGAGTCACTGGTCAGGCGTTGTGTACAGAAAAAACAACGGGGAATTGCCTTGGAGAGCGTTTTACATGGATTCCGGCTTACAGCGTCAATATCTTCTGCTGCGCCCGTGGGCCGGAATGACGACCCTGGGGCCGCGCCGTTCATTTGTATTTTTCCAATTCCAAATACGGTGGCCCTGAAGGGGTTAAAAAAGGCTTTTCAGTTAAAAACCTGCTGCCTTTTGTTGCTTTTGGACGCCTGATGCCCGTTGTTTTGGGCAGGCGTATGTGTTATTAAATTTATTTTCGCTTTTTGGCTTATCGCCTTTAAACAAAGGGCCGGGGCAATTTGTTTAAAGGCCTTTTTTCAAGCAACCTGAAGCACCCTGTTGCAAAAGGAAAATTCATGGAAAATAGCACAGGCAATCCGCCGGAGGCCGCAAGAGAGCCGGGCAGAGACTTTATCCGCGAAAAAATTGCAAACGATATTGCCGCCAACAAGCATAACGGCAAGGTGGCCACCCGCTTTCCGCCGGAGCCTAACGGCTACCTGCACCTGGGCCATGCCAAATCCATATGCCTTAATTTTGGCGTTGCAAATGAATTTGGCGGCAAGTGCAACCTGCGCTTTGACGACACCAACCCGGCAAAGGAAAATGAAGAATTTGTCGAATCCATAAAGCGCGATGTGCGCTGGCTTGGCTTTGACTGGGAGGATCGGGAATTCTACGCCTCGGACTACTTTGAAAAGCTCTACGGTTTTGCCCTTGAGCTTATACAAAAAGGCCTTGCCTATGTGGACAGCCAGAGCGCGGAGCAGATCCGCCAAAACCGCGGCACACTTACCGAGCCGGGGGTTGAAAGCCCTTACCGAAACCGCAGCGTGGAGGAAAATTTAGACCTTTTCACCCGCATGAGGGCCGGAGAGTTTGCAGACGGAGCGCACATTCTGCGGGCCAAAATAGACATGGCCGCCCCCAATATGCTCATGCGCGACCCCACCCTGTACCGCATCCGGCGGGTGCATCATCACCGCACAGGGGACAAATGGTGCATCTACCCCATGTACGATTTCACCCATTGCCTTTCCGACTCCATTGAAGGCATAACCCACTCTCTTTGCACTTTGGAATTTGAAATAAACCGCGAGCTTTACGACTGGGTGCTGGATCGCGTTTCCGCGCCAAGCCGCCCGGAGCAGACGGAGTTTGCCCGCCTTAACCTCACCTACACCGTGCTTTCCAAGCGCAAGCTTATTGAGCTTGTGGAAAAGGGCTTTGTTAAGGGGTGGGATGATCCCAGAATGCCCACCTTGTCGGGCATTCGTCGCAAGGGCTACCCGCCGGAGGCCATCCGCGATTTCTGCGAGCGCATAGGCATTGCCAAGCGCGATTCCACGGTGGATTTCGCCCTGCTTGAGCACTGCGTGCGCGAGGCTTTGAATGCAACTGCCCCGCGCGTCATGGCCGTGCTCAACCCATTGAAGGTCATCATCGAAAACTATCCGGAAAATTCATCAGAGGAATTGGACTGCCCCTTTTTCTCGGATGACCCGTCCAAAGGCTCAAGAAAAGTCCCATTTTCAAGGGAGCTTTACATAGAGCAGGAAGACTTCATGGAAGACCCGCCCAAAAAGTTTTTCCGCCTTGCCCCAGGCAGGGAGGTTCGCCTGCGCTATGCCTATTTCATCCGCTGCGAAGAGGTGGTCAAAGACCCAAAAACAGGCCAGATAAGCCACCTTGTTTGCACCTACGACCCGGCCACAAAGGGCGGGGATGCGCCGGACAACCGCAAGGTCAAGGCAACGCTGCACTGGGTGAGCGCAGGCCACGCCCTGCCCGTAACAGCCCGGCTTTACGACAACCTTTTTGCCGACCCCAACCCTCTGGACAAGGATAGGTTTGAAGATTTCACCGCCTGCATAAACGAAAACTCCCTTGTGACCCTGGAAAACTGCAAGGCAGAGCCTTTTCTGGCAGGAATAAAGCCCGGAGATACAGTTCAGTTTGAAAGGCTTGGCTACTTCTGTGCGGATTTGCTGGATTGCCAGCCAGGGAATTTGGTGTTTAACCGGACGGCGACACTGCGGGATACATGGGCCAAGCTCCAGAAAAAGAGCTAGAAGGGCGCTCCCAGGAAGACGATAGCTGCTGCGTTATGCATCGCAGAGGAGCGCTCCCAGACGGACGGCTGCTGTGTTGCGCTTCGCTCGGAATTTCGGTCATGTACCATTTGTACACTCCCTCATTCCTCGCTTGCGCGCCTTGCATCCGCCTCGCCTGGAACCGCCCTGTACACTTGTGGTTAAAGGGAAAAAACCTTCCCTGAAACCACCCTGTATGTGTTGAGAGGCGCTTGTGGTGGAAGGGGGGAAAGGCGTGCGGATCCGTAGCGCCCGGTCAGGGCTTCACAGCCTCGATGGCGGCTGAAACAACAAAGTCCTCCACGCCTCTGCCCGGAGCCCATTCCTTTATGAATTCGCGGCTTTGGTCCTTTGGCTGGATTTGTATGCCCGTAAAACCGGCTTTGCGGATCATGGCTTCAAGCTCTTTAATTGATGAGGCCCCTGCAATGCAACCCGCGTGCAATGCCAAATCTTCCTTCACGGAATCGGGCAGATCAGCGGTGGCCACAACATCGGATACTGCAAGCCTGCCGCCGGGCTTCAACACCCTAAAAGCCTCGTCAAAGACCCTTTGCTTTGCAGGAGAAAGGTTGATGACGCAGTTGCTTATGATCACATCAACAAAGCTGTCTGCAACCGGCAGGTTTTCAAGCTCGCCCAGGCGGAAATCCACATTGGAAAACCCGGCTTTTTTGGCATTGGCACGGGCCTTGGCAAGCATTTCCGGGGTCATGTCAACACCTATCACAAGCCCCTTTTCCCCCACCGAGCGAGCTGCCAGAAAGCAGTCAAAACCTCCGCCGCTGCCCAGATCCAGCACCGTCTCTCCTGGCTTTAGGGCTGCAATGGCCTGGGGGTTGCCGCAGCCAAGCCCCATGTTGGCGCCATCGGGCACTGCTGCAAGCTCCTCTGCCGAGTAGCCAAGCACAAGGGAAATGTCCTTTGCCGTGACTTCCTGCGGCGAGCCGCAGCAGGACTGGGGCTTGCACCCGCAAAGGGGCGCATTGGAAAGGGCCACCTTGCCGTAGGTTTCCCTTACTGCACTGCGGATTTTTTCGTCATCAGTCATTTTTTCTTTTCCTTCATTACAACAGGCTCCAGATACAGCAGGATAGCCTCCCGAATGTTCAAAAGAGCTTCCTGCCGTGTTTCCCCCTCGCTTATACAGCTGGGCAATGATGGCACCAGCGCCGTATATCCGCCTTCTTCGCTTGGCTCAAGAATGACTTTCAGGTTCAGGCCCCGCAACACTTTTTGTACTTCTTGCCGCTGCCGCAGGGGCATGGCTCGTTGCGACCCACCTTGGGCGTTTCCCGGCGCAGGGGCTTGTCGCTGGCCACTCCCTGGCCATCCACAAAGTACCATACACCATCCTTTTTCTCGAACTGGGCCTTCTCGTGGTGTCTCACGGTATGGGCGTCCTGAATAAACGAGGCCACAAACTCCACCTCGCCTTTTTCGTCATTCGGGCCACCCTCAACCGTGTTTAAAATCGTCAGGCCCCGCCAGTCTGATTCTGTTGACCACTTGCGGGCACCCTTCTCATCAAATTCAGCCTGCTTGTCCGGGTGCAGGGTCTGCTTCAGATAATCAATCTGCGTCCGCACATAGGCCGTGTAGCGGGAGCGGAGAAGCTCGGAGGCGGTTGACGCCTGTTTTTGCCCTTCAATTACCGGCCCGCAGCATTGCTCAAAGGGATTGTTGCTGCCGCAGGGGCAGGTTTGGGAGTCTTGCATTGACTTATCCTTGTGTGAAGGCAAATTTCTGCCTGCCTGTTAAAATAAGGAGGGGGCTTAAAACATCAACCCCCTCCCTTATTCCTGTTTCAAAAAATGTTACTGTTTTTTATTTGCCCGGTATGCTTCCAGGTGGCCGATAAGCTCATCCAGAAGCTCTTTGGGGTAAAGCACGCCGGCCATTTCATCCCAGATGGGCCGGGTGAGGTCCTTCAATGCGGCAAACTCCTCCGGAGTCATGGCTGTTTCCTTTATACCGTAGCGGATAAGCGCCTGCAGGCCCTTGGCGTTGTCCTCGCGCACAAGGGCGTTGTACTCCCTGCCAAGGCGGTAGCGATCCGTTGCAAAGGATGCCTGAAGATTGGCGGGGATTTCCTCCCATGCGGCATTTGTCACAACAACCGGCCCCGGTGAATAGCGGATGCGCACGGGGTTGACATACTTGACCGAGGCGTAAAGCTGCGCTCCCACAACAAAAAGTGCAGGGGCAATGGCGGAATCCGCAACATTCTGGCGAAGGGCTGTAGGCGCTTCAGTTGTTTCCACCGTGACAGGGGTGATGCCCATCACCTTGAAAACCTCCTCCTCAAGCCTGCCGTACCAAGTGAAAAAGCGGGCGCGGCGAAGCTGGGCAAGGTTGCCAAGGGGGGAGCGGGTGGAATAGATCTGGTCGAAATCCTGGTCGTTCCACAAAAGCAGCTTGAAGCCGTGCTTGTCCATGTAGGTATCCATGGCCA
>Ga0351959_1101_pt1 | contig 23163 bp, 19 predicted proteins | sample TotcelT113001M13_FD_206836 | JGI IMG/M metagenome (GOLD analysis project Ga0351959, IMG submission 206836) | Enriched cells from coal bed in the Powder River Basin, Montana, United States - Total cells T11 rep3 HSBNCT.T11.300.1.M13 ...
GCCTTGGCACCCTTCTGATGCCGGTTTTCGCCCTGTTTTTCCCTGTTGAGGTGGCTGTTGCCTCAACAGCGGTGGTGCACGGGGCAAACAACATCTTCAAAATATCTCTGCTGGGAAGGCAGGCGGACTGGGGCATTGTAATCCGATTTGGCATTCCTGCCATACTTGCTGCTTTTGCCGGGGCCGCGGCCCTTGGCCTTGTAGCCCATTTCAACGAAATGGCCCGCTATTCAATAGGCACGCACACGGCTGTCATAACTCCCTTGAAGCTTGTCATGGGCATTCTGATGCTTGTGTTTGCCCTTTTCGAGCTTCTGCCAGGACTCAAAAATCTTAAATTCGACCGCAGATACCTTTTTGCGGGGGGCATACTTTCAGGCTTTTTCGGAGGATTTTCCGGGCACCAGGGGGCCCTGCGCTCGGCCTTTCTGGCAAAGGTCGGCATTGACACCAAGGCCTTTGTGGGAACCAACGCAGTGATCGGCTTTATGGTGGACATGGCCCGAATCGCCACCTATGCAGCCGTTTTTCTTGCAGCAGGCACCGCCTCATCTGTCATAGGCAAGGAGCAGGCGCCCCTCATTGTCACCGGCATACTTGCAGCCTTTGCAGGGGTGATGCTCGGCAAACGCTTTCTGGGAAAAATAACCATGAAAACCGTGCAGACCATTACAGGCGTGCTTCTGCTTGGAATCGCACTGGCCTTGGGGGCAGGGCTTGTATGAAAAAAGCCTCAATCGGAAGGGCCTGCACATTGACCCCTTCTCTTTGGCCTTGAAAAATTCCCCGCTTTCCTTAAAGTTAAGGCAAGGATTGTTTTGCAGGGACAATAAAAGGTCGGGGGATAAAACACCCGGCCAAAATCTTGAAGAAAGGAAATTTTAAGTGATTATCCGTGAGCTTGTGGTTGGGCCCATAGCCAGCAACTGTTACATTCTGGGATGCGAGAAAACCAAAAAGGCCTGCATAATTGACCCAGGAGACGAGGCGGACCGAATCATAATGGAGTGCGCCAAAAACTCCCTTGCAGTAACGGCAATTGTGAACACCCACGGACATTTTGACCATGTGGGCGGCAATCGGCGGGTGAAGGAGGTCACAGGTGCCCCCCTCCACATCCACAAAGCCGATGCCCCAATGCTTGAGCACCTTGCAGAGCTTGCAAAAGCCTGGGGAATGCGCATGGAAAACTCCCCCCCGGCAGACAAGTTCATTGACGAGGGCGATGTCGTGACATTCGGCGAGGAGTCTTTAAAGGTGCTTGCCACCCCCGGCCACAGCCTGGGCAGCGTTTCACTGCTTTGCGGAAATACGGTTTTTGCAGGCGACACCCTTTTTGCCGGGTCCATAGGACGCACGGATTTTCCGGGGGGAAGCCACCCCCAGCTCATTGCCAGCGTACGCGAAAAGCTCTTTGTGCTTCCCGATTCCGTGAAGGTCTATCCGGGCCACGGCCCGGCCACCACCATAGGCCAGGAAAAGCGTTTCAACCCGTTTTTTTCGTAAGACTCTTCAGCTCAAGCGCCTGGGCGATATAGCCCCAGGCGCTTTGGCGCATGAGTTTTTCGTGAAAACTGTTGCGGCGAAAAGCCATGCGCATATATGAACGGGCAAGGCAGAACATTGGATTAAGAATACTTCCCGCGCCAGGGTGCCCGGCCTCCACCCTGCGCCTTGAGCAGCCGTGCCAGAAGGCCTTTTTCAGAAGATATTCCCGGTTCAGCCTTTCTGCTGCAAAATAATGGGTCACAATCAGACCCGAATCGTAGATGATGGGCCTTTTGCTTTGCCGGGCAATGCAAAGCTGAAGAAGAGCATCCTCTCCATCCAGAAGCCCTTCTCCAATTCTGCCCAGAGTTGAGTCAAACCCGCCCAGTTCCAAAGCAAGCTTTCGGTCAACAGCCAAATTTGTTCCGTAAAGAACTTGCGGATAGGCGATTTTTTTTGTGCCATCCCCCAAATTCAGGTGATTGGCGTAAAAGTTCAGCCCCGGCTCCCACCAGGAAGGCTGCGGGTTATCCCAGCCTACAACCACCGGCCCGCCAGCAGCAGCAGGCAGAGGGCTTCCGCAAAAAACCCGGCCCAGACGCTTTAAATATCCGGTCTCCATCCTTGCATCATCATCAATAAAAACCACCACTTCGGCCAAGGACTCCAAAAGCGCCCTGTTGCGGGCAAAGGAAAGCCCGACAGTTGGCTCATTCACAATGCGCACAGCAGGCCAGGGGGCAAGTGCCTCCTTTACCGCAAGGCCCTTTTCATCGTCAGCGGAGTTGTCCACCACCAGCACCTCAAAGCTTTTGGGGTCTGCCTCCTGAACGAAAACCGAGCCCACGGCCCGGCCAAGCATATCCCCTGCCCTTCCCGCGGTGCATATTGCGACACAAAAGTCGGGGGTTTTCATATCTTTTTAAACTTACCTGAATTTTAGGGTTCTATTCCCCTAGTCCAATATGCTCCGGGCATAAATTGCCAATTGCATAGGCCTCAAGCAGAGCTCTTTCCCTCGCATCAGATATTTCAAGGCACTTAAAAAAATATCCTTTCTTTCTTAAGACAGAGCCATTTCTATCAAGATAATGAACTGCAAATGAGGAAGAATTATTAAGATGATCGCGCAAACGCTGATTAAGGCCCCTCTTGCCACGCAGGGTTCTCCCCACATGGAGAACATCATTGCTTTTATAAATTATATATACACCGTGTTTTTCTGTTGCCTCCATTGGGTGGCGAACTTTGGGAAATACCTGCATTTCCTGTTCACATAATTTTTTGAACAATCTTTCGATTTTCCTTCTTTCCTTGTTCATTTTTATCCCCCTTTGCTAATAATTTCAAAACATCATTTACCACCGACAAAGCCGGTTGTGCGTAACTCATATTGCCAACTTCATAATTTACAAAAGCCCAGGCGGACGAAAATATCGCCCTCCTGCTCCGGCCGCTTCCACAGGCCTTTTCGGGTCGCCTCAAAGGCAATGTATGCCTGTTCAAGATAGGCCTGGGCAACCGCCTCAATGCGAAAATGGCTTTGGGCGATAAAGGCATGGGCATTTGCTGCAAGGCTGTTTAACAGGGGCCGGTTTTGGGCAAGCAGGGCAAGGTGGCCAACAAATGCGTCTATGTTTCCCACAGGGGCCAAAAGGCCGGTTTTGCCGTCAGTAATCAGATCAGGAATGCCGCTTTTTATGTCTGAAACCACCACCGCGCATCCGTGGGCCATTGCCTCAAGCAAAATAACGGGCGTGCCTTCAAACTCGGAAGGCAGAATCAGCACATGAGCCTTGTCGAGGCATTCAAGCACCTTGCTGTTGGGCAGCGCGCCGGTAAAGAAAACCCGCCCCTTGCGGACAAGGGTTTGTGTCAGGTTTTTAAGTACAGTTTCCTCCGGGCCTGTTCCAACAATGGTCAAGATAAAATCAATGCCCGCCGCATCCAGGTCTGCCGCGATTTTTGCCAGATCCAGAATCCGCTTCTGATACTGGATGAGCCTGCCTGCATATACAATTTGCAAGGGGCCTGAAGTTTCGCCCGGCAGGCAGGGCTTTTGGGGAACCAGCACGCCGGAGGGGATGGTGACAATGCGCGAGCTTTCCCCAGGCAGAATTCGGGCCGTTTTTCCGGCAATAAGAGGGCTGACAGCAATAATCCTGTCCCAGAAAGGCCCCAAACGCCTGGCATGATCGTAATGGATCGGCTCATCGCTGTGAACCACTCCGAAAACAGCCACCCCTGAAGAAAGGGCCGGACATACTTGGGAGCAGGCAAAATCATAGCCAGGCACAAAAACGCATGGGGAGCGGCTTTCCAGAAAGGAGGCAAGGCGTTGAAGCCTGTTTTTTACGCCGCGGCCAAGATCAAGAGGCTGAACCGGCACGGAAAAGTCCGTATCCAGGGGCATGATTTGTGCCCAGCCGGGCTCTGAAAACAGCAACCTTGCGTCTGCGCCCATGCTTCTTAACTGACGGATCAGGTTGACCGCCGCAATGTCCACCCCGGAAAGGGCAAAGGAAGGGCTTGTGAAAAAGAAGCTTATGCCCATTTTGAATCACCTCCCGCCTTTTTTGGGCAAAAGGCGGTGGATTTTATCCAGGCCAAGAAGAAGAGCCCTGCCAGCAGCCACCAGTCTGGGGTTTTTGCCCAATTCAAGAGCAACGCTCCATGCCTTTGAGCGGTTTATGCTGCCAAGCTCGGACAGGGCTGCGGCCATTCGAGATGCGTGCCATGTGCTCATGCCGCTGCAAAGAATTTTTGCCATATCCCTTTGCAGGGCGAAATGGTTTCCGCCTGTTGAAAAAGGCCCCTGCCCCGCCGAATACCCGCAAAGGACCCGGGGTATTACAAACAGGGTCTTTTCCTCCAAATCCAGCACGAACCAGAGCAGGCTTGCCACATGCAGGGCGTCTTCACACAGGGGCAGGTTTTTTAAGGATTGAACAGCCTGCACCCTGAAGGCTGCGCTGCCCACAAAGGGCCTCTCTTGCAGCATCATCCATGCCCCGCCGGAACCTAAAGGTTTTAAAGGGCGGTTTGAACCAGCTTCCGAAGAAAAGGCGCAAACCCCGGCAGCAGAGGGATTTTCCTCAAGAAGTCCGGCAAGGCTGCTTATCCATGCCGGAGACGGGCGGCAGGAGGAATCTGCAAGAATTAGGATATCCTCCGGGTCAAGGGCGGGCAAGGTCTCTTGCAGGCTGCCGTCCGTTACAAAAGAAATCTCCCCAATGCGGTTTTCGGACAGGGCAGATTTTGCCTCCAACAAAAACTGCTGGGCCGGGCTGCCAGGCGGGGCACTCCATAAGAGCCTGTCCGCAGGACGGGTCTGGGCGGCCAGCCCTTCCGGAAAGGCCTCAAGAGCCTGGGGGCTTTGCCTGTCTGCATCCACCCACAGGATAACGCGGCCGGGCCGTGTCAATCTTGCTTTTTCCGTGGGCGGTTTGCGCTGTTCAGTCGCATCCGGGCTATGGGCGGAATTGATCTTCTTCTGGACGGCAAGCACGGAATCAAACAGGGTTCTGGCTTGGGCTTGCTGCTCCGCGACAGGGGTATCAAGGAACCGGGTCACAGCCAGGACAAGCGCAGGGGCGCAAGGCTCAAACAGAAGGGAGGCGAAGCCATGCCCGATAAGCTCTGGAATGCCCCCGGCATTTGCAGCCAGCAGGCGGCAGCCGCAGAAAACGGTTTCCAGCAGGCAGTTGGGGTGGTTGTCTGCCCTGTAGGGCAGCACCACAATTGCCCGGCTTGCGTTTTGACGCAGAAAATTCAGGGCCTTATCTCGTTGCAGATCGTATTCCTCAACAGCCAGATGGCTGGAAATTCGGGCCAGGGCCGTATTTTCATCCTGGGCAAAAAAGTCTTTGGGCCCAAGAACCACAATACGGCGGATGCGCTTTTCGCCCAATTCAATGAGTTGGGAAACTGCATCGCAAAAAAGATCAAAGCCCTTCATGGAGGCTCTTCTGCCAAAAAAAACAATGGTGTCAACCGGCAGATATTTTTCCGGAAACCTGGCATCTTCCACATTAAAGGGATAGCGCAGAAGGCTCTGGCTGCAAGGCTCCCAAAAAAGGCCCTGCTGCCGGTAAACATCCATGAGATATTGGGAGGCAAAACAAACCTCATCTGCCTGGGCAAGGCAAAGCCTTTCCCTTGCTGCATAACGCTGCCCGGCAAGGGAGCCGCTCCACTGGCCGGAGGCGTTTTCAATATAGCCATGTGTCCCGTGGCAGCGCACCCGCACCTTAATTTTTTCCGGCAGCAGCCCTGCCCTTTTGGCCTGAATTGCGCGCAGCCCCACGCCGCAAAGATCCTGGCATTCAACAAGCTCAAGGGACGGGTACAAAAACGCGCTTATGTTCACAAGCTCAAGGCAGAGGTCTGCCCGATCCATCTCCGCAAGCATGGCAAAGGGATAGAAAGACAAAGGCGAAAGCCAGGAGCGGTTTTTCAGGAAATCATCAGAAGGAAAGCTTTTGGGTTCCGCAGGGGAAGGCCCCAGATAAACAACACCCATCTGCTTTCCGTAAATGCGCTCCATTTCATAAACATAGGAGCCTATGCCGGCAGAATAGCCCCAACCCGGATGCTCGGTGGTGCAGATTAAAAGGTTAATCCGCCCATTGGGCAGGCAGTAGGCCGATAACAGCCTTTCATGGGCCTGTTTTGACGAGCTGAAAAGCCCGCCCAAAAAATCCCCCGGCAGGGCCTGCATGGAGCTGCACTCAAAGCCGCCAAGGCATAGAAATTTTTGCAGGGATTTGGCTGTCCATGTGCCTGGGTGGTCAGCCTGGGGCACAGCCGCGAGAAAACAGCTTTGGGGGTGCTGCCAAAGGGCCTCCCTTATGGCTGCCAGAACCGGGCGGGGGTCTGCCAGGCAGTAAAAACCCTGGCCAAGAACAAGGAAAAACGGTTTTGGCAGGGGCTTACCCGGTTGCCAGAGTTTGCCCCCTGCCCCAAAGGCCTTTTCAATGGCCTTTTGCTCATTATTCGATGCACCGAAAACTGCTACCGAACCGGCGGGAAAATCTGCGGCAAGCTTTGCGGCAGAGGCATAAAACGCATCCGGAAGGCAAAAAACAGGCTTTGCCGCATCCCAGTGTCCCGGCGCACTTCTGCCTCTGCCAAAAAGGCTTTGAGGCGTAAGCAAAAAGAGTTCTTGAAGGCGCATGGGAACCTGTTTTCATGGCAAATCCACATTCCAATCCTATCTGCCGGGCCGTTTTTTTTCAAGGGCTGTGTTGAAAGCATGTTTTCATCCTTAACATCCGGATAAACCGGACAGGTTATGCGCCACAAACCCGGACAGTTTATTTGCTCTCAACAAAAAACAGGTTTTCCCTTGACTTGGCAAAGCTCTTTTGGTATCAACTGCGCCTGTTGCACACGGTCCCCAGTAGCTCAGTCGGCAGAGCAGGTGGCTGTTAACCACCGTGTCCGTGGTTCGAGTCCGCGCTGGGGAGCCAGATAATTCAAGGGGTTGGCCTTTTGAGGCTAACCCCTTTTTTATGTGTAAGACTTTTTAAAAAACACTTTCATACAGGCTCCCCTAAAAAGGGGCTGAAGCCGTTCCAGGCTCATGACTTTTTAAGGGGTTGAATTCAATGCCATATTCATTCACTATGAGTGCCCGGTGATTGGGGGATGTTCCGTAAACCTGTCTGAAATCCACCCGCCTATGGCCTGTTGCGAAAGGAATCTTATCAGAAGAATGTCTTGTGCTGATGAAATTAACTGATTCGGTTTTGATTCAGGCTCTGGCATCTGCAACAGGGATTAAGTTGGGTTCAAAAAGGATCGGGACCTTGGATGCATGAGCATCATCGCAGTTCTAAATAAGCTCAAAAAGCTGATATCCTGGGCCCTGTTTGCATGCTCCGCCCCATGCGCATCACGAACAGCCCCGTCTGCATCAGTTCTATGGGCGGCAAGCCTTTTCTTACGGAATGCCTCAATTGCCTGCCCAGCCTGTCCCGTCTGTTACCTCTTTTGCCCCCCAGTTGGATCTGCAGCGCCTATCTTCTTGTAAAAACAGGCTCCCTGACCGTTTCGGCCTTTGCCCGCAACGCATAATTGCTGAAAGCAGCCTCAAGGCTCTTGATAACAAGCGATTTAAGCTCTTCCGGCGCAAGCACTTCAGCCTCCGGCCCCAAGCTCAAAACCCAGCTTTTGATCTCTTCCAGGCCCGCCACATTAAAGGTCAACTCCAGGCTGCCATCTTCAAGTTTTTTTGCCTGCTGGCTGTCGTGCCAAATTTTTTCTCCGGCCCAGCGTGCCCAGGCAGGTGAAATGCGGATAACAACCTTTGTAAGCTCGCCTTTCATAACCTTGAAGCTGTTGCAGGTGTATGCGTCCAGGTCAAAATCCTGCGGCATGGAAAAGGTTTCACCTGTTACCTGAAGCATGTTTATGCGATCCAGCACAAAGGTGCGGACCTCTTTGCGCAGGTGGCAATAGCCGATAAGGTAGATGGAGCCGTCAAAGAACCATAGCCTGTAAGGGTCAACCTTTCGCAGGGTCTGCTTTTGGGCCTTCAGGGCATGGTAGGCAAACTCCACCCTATGCCGGTTGGGGATTACCTGTCCCAACTGGTTCATAATTTCCCGGTAAGCGCCGTAATCCTTGTAAGGCTTTATTCCAATGGCAAAGGATGCCTGGGCTTTTTCCAGAAAGGCAACTGTTGCAGGGGTTAGCGTTGCCCGCACCTTTTTGAAAAGGGATTCAAGCGAATCATAGAAAAATGTGCCCTTGAATGCCTTTGTGAAATCCGAATAAAGATGCAGGGCCATCAGTTCCGTGAGGGTGAAGGGTTCAGGAACCTGGAATCGGTATGTGTCTATGAATGCCCATCTGGAGCCGCCCTCCACGCTCTCGCTGAAAAGGGGAAAGCCCGCCTCCTGCAATGCCTGAAGGTCCCGGTAGATGGTTCTTCTGGTGACATTTTCCATTTCCACAAGGTCTATCACGGAAAGTCCGCAGCGGCTGGCCTCGATGTGCCGCAAAATCCTCCATTGTCTGGCAAGCTGGTCTCCGCGCATGAAATGCCGCCTTTAGGGAAAAGGGTGATTTTTTTGCGGGGATGGCTTTGTACTAAAAAGCCCTCCCTGATCTTCTAAAAATATCCCGAAAGCCATGAAGTGAGGTGTTAACCCGTTGAAATTGATTTTGTATATGCTACCCCTTTTGGCGGTAAATTGCCAGAAAATCTCCGGTTGGAGGATGAAAAAGGCTTTACCGGCCCGGCAGAATGGCTGATCAGCTTTGTTCACCCTCTGTGCTTTCTGCCTGTTTTGCAGCAAGCTCCTGCACGATTATTCTGTGGCCGACCTCGGCCTCCTGCCAGGAGCAATACTGGCCTGCAACAGATCTTGAACCGTTTCCTGCAACCAGGGTTTCAAAAACAAGGGGGTTTGCCTTGCCCGGCTCCCTGACCATGCCGATAAAGCTTGTGGAAACCTCAAATCCGTTGATGCGTTCATGGGCAACAATGTTGTCGCTTGCAAGAATGAACTCCGCCCAGGTTTTGGCGTCTGCTGCCACTGGAATCCGGTTTTTAAGAACATAGAACATCATGGATGCACCCTCCTTAAAAGCGCAAAAAAAATCTCTGTATAAAGTCAAGCTGCTGCTCATCCTGTTCAATCACCCCGAAAGGATCTCCTTTGTGAAAACCTGCCAAAACCGGCTTTTTCATGGCTTTCCGTCTGCTTTTTGAAGGCCGCCAGGTGCAGAAGCCTCTCCTCGTGAACAAGGGCCGCAGCGGAAAGGTTTTTTGAATCCAGGCGCACGCTTTCCCCCAGGCCCGGCGACTTGGTGGCACTTGCCTTGCTTCCGGCAATTGAATCGAGAAATCCGCGGACCTGCCTTGGAGACAGGGTTTTTGGCCCGTCTGCCTCGCCTTCCCAGTCAATGGCATCCAGCGCATAGCTTTTCACAAGCTTTTCAAAGAACTGGCCAAAGGTGGCGCAAAAGCCAAAGCAGTCCATGCCTGCAATCTTGTTGTTTATTGCAAATATGGCCCCTGCCTGGCACTCTATGTGGGAAAAATGTTTAAGATAATCGCCAAGCTTGTCTTTGGCGCCCTCAAAAACATCGGACAAGGCAGAAGTGGGGGCATGGACATTAAGGCGGTTCACCTTATGGTGGATATCGTCCCATATTTCACATTGGTCGGAGGCATAGCCCCTTCCTGCTTCAATATTTTGGGAGACTGCACGCTGGCTTGTGCTGCGAAGGCTTGCGTGCATAACCCTTTCTCCGGCGGCAAATTTGTGGCTGGTGTATGCCCAGCGGCCATGCTCCACACAGCTTACCGGCAGCTTCATCTCTGTTTTGCCGGGTATTAAAAAGGTGGCGTTTACAATGCGGTTCTGCTTTGCGCCCACAAGCTCCTCGCCCTCAACCATCAAAATGGGGGCTGCTCCCCGGTTCAAAAGTAAAAGCTCCGGCACGCTGCCTGCCTCGCTTGCCTCCTGCACCTGCACCAAATCCTTTGCCAGGGCTTCTTCCAGGGTCAGATAGTCAGGTTCACCGTTTTGGGGCGCAAGCAGGGGAAAGAGTGTCAGATTCTTGTAGGACTGCTTTCTTGCGACCTTTAGGCTTTCCAGAAAAAAGAGAATTGCTTCCATGATTTTCCTCCTGCGGTTAGGGTTGCAGGAAGAATAAATCAGCCCTGTGTCAGATAAGGTCACATAGACCAAAAAAATGTGCAGGCTTAAAAAAAATCAGAATCAGGAAGTGGATGCCTTCTACCTTCAAAATTAGCATTTCGCCAGACAGCCCTTAACCGCATAAAACATATTGATATTCATTGATAAAACAGTCCACATCCGCTTATTTTTTCAAATTTGCACATAGAACGAGCCGGATTCAACCTTATAAAGCTGGTGCAAAATGGCTTGCACGGAGTCAGGAGGAGATGTAGTTTCGCAACACATAGAAAAAAGTGGAAACAGTCGTTAGTGGGCATTTTTATGGGAATCGCCGCATAATTTAGGGCAATACCAATTTGGGGTGTTGTATGGGCAACACAAAGGGTCCTGAAAAAGGCCAATTCACTTCCAGTCATTCCCAAAAGCCCCAAGAGAAATCTACCCGCTGGCTAAACCGCACAGTAGGCGGTGTTGGGTTGACCAGCGCACTGGGGGATTTCTGTTATGAAACCACCACGGTCATCCTGCCAGGTTTTTTAGCGGTCTTGGGCTTGCCCGCAGCCATTCTGGGCATCATCGAAGGCATTGCCGATGCTGTTGCCAGTTTCACCAAGATGGTGGCTGGTTTTATTGCCGATAAACTTGGCCATCGCAAATTACTGGTGTTGATCGGCTATGGTTTGACCCCTCTTGGGCAGGCGCTGATTGCCCTGGCAGCGGGCTGGCCCCTAATTCTGATGGGTCGGCTTGTCTCCTGGTTTGGGAAAGGACTCCGAGGGCCTTTAAGGGATGCGATTGTAGCCCAGGCCATACACCCTGAAACTCGTGGCCGGGCTTTTGGTTTTCATCGTGCCATGGACACCGTGGGGGCAGTGGTGGGGCCGCTGCTGGGAGTGGCGCTGTTGGGGTGGGCGCAAAAACTCGATGGAATGGATCCTTCCGGCCCTTTTCGCATTGTGTTCTGGTTGACGCTGATCCCCGGTGGCCTTGCGGTGCTGGCTTTTTTAACATTGGTCAGAGATCCTGAGCATACGCCAAATCCGGCCCTTAAATTTTTCGCGGCGTTGCGTGACCTGCCATCCAGTTTCAAACGCTATTTACAGGCTGTAGGGTTGTTTGGCTGCGGCGATTTTTCCCACACATTGTTGATTCTGGCGGCGACCCAACTGCTGACCCCTGCTATGGGGATCGTCCAGGCCGCGCAAATGGCCGGTCTTTTCTATGTGCTGCGCAATTTGGTACAGGTGGGCACATCCTATCCTATCGGTGTGTTGGCAGACCGTTTTGGTTCAATGCCAATATTGATCTTTGGCTATGCCTTGGGAGCACTAACCGCGATCCTGACATCGCTTGCGTTTTTTTTCGGCTCCGGCAGTATGGTGCTCCTGGCAGGCATCTTTTGTGTGGCGGGGCTGTATATTGCCGTCCAGGAAGCTCTTGAGGCATCAGCCACGGCCGATCTGGTGCAACCAAACCAGTTGGGAATGAGTTATGGCGCCCTGGGTACGGTCAACGGCAGCGCCAAGTTTGTATCCAGCACAATGGTTGGAGTTCTATGGTCAGCCGTTTCACCGGTGGTGGGGTTTGGACTGGCATCTCTGCTCATGGCCGTGGGTACACTTCTTCTTTTGCGGCAACGAAGGTATTAAAATTCATTTTCAAAATGCGCTTTTTGACCTTGCTAACCGGCATACATTTCTTGAACTGCAAAAATGGCTCAAGGGTTTACCTTAAAATGTGTATCCGGTTGAGCTGATCTTGAGGCAGCTCCGGCGAGTTCTTTCCTTACCGATTCGAGGTTTGAAATGCGCTTGGAAATTTGCGACAATTCCTCTTCAATATTGCCGGAATTTGATTGCCGCCGTTCTTGGGCCACATCCATGGCCCCTTTGGTGGCAGCCACGGTTTGTCCGAGGCGCTCTTTGATCCGTGAGGCAAAACGGGCAAAGGAGATATTAATGTTCTGAATGGTGCTCCAGCGGATATTTTCCACATTGCGCCGCGCCAGATCATCCCGCCGCTGATCTATGGATTTGAGGATGGGCAGCGGGTCGGCACTCCAGGTGTTAAGCACCCAATAGGGCTTTCTTTTAATTTCCAGGGGTTCATCATGGACCAAGGGGCTGTAGGGCACCTGAAACAAGTCGGCAGCACTCCTGCGCAAGGTTTCAACCAGTTGGTCGAGCCGTTGTCCATGAGGTGTTAGGCACTCCAGCAGATGCTCCCGAACCTGCTCATTGAGTGTTGCCTGCTGTTGACCGAAATACTCCGGTATGGCATCGGTCCAGGCTTGCTGAATCCCGGACTTGTGAGATTTGTCGAAGCGATGCACTCCGGGCCCCTGGCTCATCATCTCTTTTAAAAAGATTTCAGCTTCCCGCCGCATCTCTTTGGACTCTTCTTCGATGAAAGCCAGTATCCGCTTTTTATCGCCTTCCAGCACATCAAGGATCAGACGACCTTCGCGGGAGGCTTGCCTCATGCTTTGCTCGAACAGGACGATTTTCTCTCCCAGGACCTCCTGAGGTAACTGCAGCGCCCGTAATGCAATTCCGGCATCCATCAATATGGCATCGGCTGCATCCCCTGCACGCCCGGCAACTGCATCTATCAAGGCGCTCATCTTTTCTTTGGCCAGAAAATCTTTTAGAAAGGTTTCCAGCTTTGCCATGCCGCTTGCAACCCATTCAGAAGCATCCATCGCTGTCCTGGCGTGAAGCCCATTGCGTGCGGATACGCAAAAAACGGTCGGGTCACCATCCCATCCGGCGGTATCCTTGAGCACCCGCTTGTAGAAAATGAGTGCCTCGTTCAACTCCTGGTCGTCCAGGTAATCTATCTTGTTCATAACAAAAAACAGACGCGGCACCTGCTCCCTGACCTGGCATAGAAATGTGAGTTCAGCCTCCGTGATGGGCGGATCAGCGGAAATTAAAAAAAGTGCCGCATCACACTGTTGCAGAAAATTGAGTGTTGCCATTGTGTTGTGCCGATAGGTGGAGCCGATGCCCGGTGTGTCGATCAAAACAACTCCGGATGCAAGCAACGGTGCCGGAAGACTCACCTGCACTTCGGCCACGCCCAGATGGTTTTCCGGATTGTTGGTTTCCGTGACAAAGCCTGACAAATAGCGGTTGAGCTCACTATCGGAAGTCCCGGCAAATTCGTCATGGCTGCGGCCATCCTGGTATTGCACCACTATTTTATGCGACTCGCCATACTGAATGAATGTCGGTACGGCGGTCAGGGGAACAATGCCCATGGGCAGAATGGACTCACCGACCAGGGCATTGAGCAGCGTACTCTTGCCGCGCTTGAACTGCCCAAGAACAGCCAGATGCAGCCGCCCCTCCGTCAAGCGCTGTTTCAGATCCGCCAACTGACGCCGGTAATGATCGAACTGAAGCCCGAACCCTGCTGCCGCTTCACCGGCTTTTTCAAGCAAGTTGGCCAGCGGCAAGTAATCTTTAGGTGCCATAACTGCAAATGGTATCATGCCGTCCCGCATCGTTTCCTCCAGATGTCGCCTCTATTTTATCTTCAAATTTTCAAAGCCCGTGCGGAGCAGCGAACCCCGACTGATAATGCCCATGAATTGACCGGTTGGGCCCGCCACAGGAATTCTGTTTTCGCAATGGGCGGATAATGCTTTTTCAAACTGCTTCTTGGTAAGCTCCAGCAAAGGCATTACGCACGGTTCATTTTAATAGCAAAAGGCTGCATTGCAATGAAGAAAATTTTAAAAAGGGTCTCCTTGCTTTGTCCAAAACCCCTTTTACATAGCACATGGGCAGTAAAAAGCACGCAGCTGTTGCCAAGGAAAGCCTCTACCCAACTTCCTGACAGTAAAACCTGTTACTGATGAAAATTCTTCCCTGGATAAACTCTCAGAATCCGAATAACTGCCTTATTTTATTTCTTTTGTGCCAGATAAGGTCTCAAGGGCAAAATAACTCGACCTTTGCTCCAAAAAACCCCACCAAAATTGCATACTCGCATAAAACCTACTGATATTCATTGACAAATTTCCAATATCCGCATATTCTTGGTCAAATTGCCGTTCCAGCACAAGCAGCTTCATTAAGAAAAGTTTTTAGGCCGATTGCCTTCAAAAATCTTGCCCAAGGGGGGATGCCATGCCTGAAAGACTTAAAATTGCCATAAACACCGGCGGCGGTGATGCACCGGGCCTTAACGCCGTCATCGAGGCTGTTGTGATGAGCGCCCAGAACCGTAACTGGGATGTTTACGGCATAAGGCAGGGCTACCAGGGGCTTCTCAACACGGAGGAAATTGTCCGGCTCACCCCTGAAAAGGTGCGGGGCATTTCATCATTGGGCGGCACCATGCTTGGCACAACCAACAAGGGCAACCCCTTTAAAATGGCTGTGGAAAATTCTTCCGGTGAAATGGAGTACCGGGATATTTCCGACAAGGTGGTAAAGAACTTCAACCGGCTTGGGTTTGACTGCCTTGTTGCCGTTGGGGGGGATGGAAGCCTTGAGATTGCCTACAATTTTTTCAAGAAGGGGATTCCAGTTATCGGCGTGCCCAAGACAATAGATAACGACCTGGGCGGCACGGTGATAACCTTCGGGTTTGACACAGCGGTTTCCATTGCCACCGAAGCCATTGACAGGCTGCATTCAACCGCAAAATCCCATGACAGGGTGATGGTTGTGGAGGTCATGGGCCGTCATGCAGGCTGGATAGCATTGAATTCGGGCATATCGGGCGGGGCAAGCGTAATCCTGATTCCTGAAATACCTTTTGATATTGACAAGGTATGCGCCCACATCATGGACAACGAGCTAAAGGGCCAGCGCTACGCCATTGTGGTTGTGGCCGAAGGCGCTTCTCCAGCGGGCGGCTCAATAGTTCACAGGGGCGCGGGCGAGGCTGGCAGACAGGATGTGCTTCTGGGCGGCATAGCCGCAACTGTGGCTGAAATGATAAGGGATAAAACCGGCAAGGACACGCGGTTTCTGGTGCTTGGCCATCTCCAGCGGGGCGGCTCGCCCACAACCTTTGACCGGCTGCTTTCTTTGCGCTTCGGGGCTGCTGCTGTCCGCATGATAGAGCAAAAACAGTTCGGCAAAATGGTGGCCCTTGATCCGCCAAATATCAAGGCTGTGCCCCTTGAGGATGTCATCGGCAGCATAAAGCGCGTTTCCCTTTCTTCAGACACCGTGCAGACAGCCAGGGACCTTGGAATCAGTTTCGGGGACTGATTTAAGGCTTCATTTGCAATGGAGCCTTAAAAGACAAGCCGTTTTGTGTGCAGGCCGGGCAAAGAAGGTTTTGGGAAGGCCCGGTCATGCCACTGGAACAATGAAAGGAGCGCATAATGCAGACCGCAGTTATCTATATGACGGCAGGCAGCATTGAGGAGGCCCGGAAAATTGCAGATGAGCTTATAGGTAAGCGCCTTTGCGCCTGTGTGAACATTTTTCCGCAAATTGAATCAGTATACTACTGGAACAACGCAGTGCAGAGGAACAATGAAATAGCCTTTATCGCCAAGACCCGCCAGTCCCTTGTGCCCCAGGTGATTGAGGAGGTGAAACGGCTCCACAGCTATGAAGTGCCCTGCGTGGTGAGCCTGCCCATTGAAAGAGGCAACCCTCACTTTATCCAGTGGATTCTTGATGAAACCGCTGATTGCAAGCTCTGAAGCAAAGGGCTTTTGGAAAACCTCCGCCTTTTGAAGGAGAAACTATTGTCATGGAGATAATTCCCGAAAAAAGAAGCTTTCCCGTCAGGGGTGCAGAACTTGCAGGACGCCTTTACATGCCCAGGAATGCCGAAAAGCCGCCTGTTATTGTAATGGCCCACGGCTTTGGCGCGGAAATGGCCTTTGGCCTGGAGGCCTTTGCCCTGCGTTTTGTTAAGGAAGGCATTGCGGTTTTTGCTTTTGACTACCGCAACTTTGGCGAGAGCCCGGGCGAGCCGCGCAACCTTGTGCATCCCATGCGGCACCTTGAGGACTGGGCCGGCGCCCTTGCCTTTGTGAGAAGCCTTGACAGCGTTGATTCCTCGCGCATCGGCCTGTGGGGCACCTCGTTTTCTGGAGGCCATGTGATTGTTACAGCCGCAAGGGACAGAAAGGTGAAGGCGGTTTCCAGCCAGATTCCCTTTGTGGACGGAATGGATGCAGCGGCAAACCTTGGGCCTGCCTTTGTCTTAAAAGCAACGGCGGCAGGCTTGAAGGATGTGGCAGGCTCGATTTTTGGCCGGCCCTTCTTTGTGCCCATTGTGGGGGCTCCCGGCCAGGTGGCCCCCATCAACCAGCCGGGCAACCTTGAAAGCTATCTGGATCTGGTGCCTGAAAACCGCCGGGGTGTCTGGCAAAACCGCTGCCCTGCGCGGATTCTTCTTCTTGCGCCCCTTTACCGGCCAATCCGCTACGCACACCTGGTGCGCTGCCCGGCGCTGGTGACAATCGCCGACAGAGACAACCTGGTAAGCCCTGCAACCGCGGCCCTGGCTGCCTCCAAAATGCCTGATGCAACCGTTTTCCATGTGGATGCAGACCACTTTGAGCCATACAAGGAACCGGCTTTCTCAAAGGTGGCAGACAGACAGGCGGAGTTTTTCAAGGAAACCCTAAAACCGTAGAAATGAAAAAATGCCGGACTCAAAAAGCTAATGGCGGGAGGGTTTTCGCCCCCCGCCATTACCCAGAAAGAAGCCTTTCAAAAGGCTTGACAGCCCCAGACCCTACTCTCCATTAAATTCCGCCTTTCTTTTTTCCACAAAGGCGCTCATGCCCTCGTAGCGGTCTTTTGTGGCAAAGGTCACAACCATTGCTTCGCGCTCGAATGCAAGGCCTGCCTCCATTGTGGTGTCGCCTGCCATTTTTACTGCGGTCTTGGCCCGCGCCACGGCAATGGGCCCCTGCTTGGCAATGGATGCGGCAATTTTAAGGGTTTCCTCCATCAGGCTTTCCGGCGCATAAACATGGTTCACAAGGCCTATGCGAAGAGCCTCTGCCGCATCTATCATTGCGCCAGTGAAAATAAGCTCGCTTGCCATGCCCCGGCCCAAAAAGCGCGGCGCACGCTGGGTTCCGCCAAATCCTGGGAAAATGCCCAGGCCCACTTCCGGAAAACCAAACTTTGCCTTTGAGGAGGCCACCCGAAAATCGCAGGCCAAAGCAAGCTCGCAGCCTCCGCCCAAGGCAAAGCCGTTGATGGCGGCAATGACAGGCTTTTCAAGAGTATCCAGCACATAAAGGGCATTCTGGCCTGCTGCCACAAATCGCCGGAAGGAAATCATATCCATGTCCTTCATTTCCTTGATGTCCGCGCCTGCAACAAAGGCCTTGCCCTCGCCGGTCAGCACAATCACCCTTACGCGTTCGTCAGCCCCCAGGGCGCGGGCAGCATCGGCAAGCTCGGCAAGCACCTGGGAATTCAAGGCGTTCATGGCCTGGGGCCTGTTGACTGTGATGGTGGCAATAAAATCGCTTACTGAAACTTTAAGATTTTCGTAATCCGCCATTTTTTTCTCCTTAAAGGGGGCTGCGCCAAAACACGGCATCCCCAGGTTAAAATAACGCGCCAGAAATCAAGGAACCTGCCCGAAAGTTACACTGCCGGACAGGCAAAATCAAGGCAGGGAAAGGCGAAACGCCCTATCCTGCCAAACGGAGTTTTAAAGTTACAAAACCTCCTGCCAAAACAGGTTGATACAAGGGGAAAATTCCTGTATTTTAAGTATATCCTGATAACCGGCAGGCAGTTTTTGTTTTGCCCGGAGCCACAAGCCAAAGAAGCCTCCTGGGCTGCCGGACATTCCGCCTCATAATCCATGCCTTTTTTAAAGGAGCGCCAATGTTCGCCCGCCTTTTTCCGCGCATCGCCGCCTTTACAGCCCTTTGCCTTGGGGCCTGCCTGTTGCTTGCCGGCCCTGCCCTTGCATCAAGGGTCTGGAAAATGGCCACCCTGGCCCCCAAGGAAATGGGCTGGTCCCGCCAGGTGAGGGAGCTTATCTTTCCCTGGGTTGAGGACGCCACGGGCGGCAATCTCAAATGGAAGGTTTACTGGGGCGGGGTTATGGGCAATGACGAGGACTACATCAAAAAGCTGCGAATAGGCCAATTGGACGGGGCAGGCCTTTCCGCAGCCGGAGCCAATATGGCCTGCCCGGAGATGAGTGTTCTTGGCCTTCCTTTTCTTTTTGAAAGCTATGGGGAGGTGGACCATATTAGGGACCTCTTTTTTGATGCCTTTGATCATTATTTTCAGAATCAGGGTTTCAAGCTGCTGTTGTGGGTGGACCAGGGTTTTGACGAGACATATTCCGCCCGGCGGCCCCTGCAAACCCTTGAGGATTTCAGGCGGGCCCGATTTCAAACCTGGTACGGACCAATGGAAACAGCGACCCTCAAGGCTTTGGGTGTATCGCCCATTTCCATGAATGTCATGGAAGGCCATTCCGGCTACAAGACCGGGGTCATTGACGCAAGTTTCGCCCCTGCCCTTTACATGGTGGGCAGCCAGCTTTACACGGTTTTGAAATTTGTGAACCCCATGAAGATTCGCTATTCGCCCGGCGTGATTGTACTCAACCTGAAAAACTGGGAAACCCTGCCCCAGCCCTGGCAGGCCAACATCACCGCTGACCGCGATGAGGTGACCCGGCCCTTTCTGGAATCAAACCGCAGGGACAACCAGAGAAGCCTTGAAGCCATGCTGGTTTACGGCCTGAAACTTTCGGAGTCATCCCCTGCTGACCTGGCCGGGTTTGCCAGCCTGACCCGGCCCATTTACGGCCAGTTTGCAGGGGTGCTTTACCCAAGGGAGCTTCTGGAGAAAATCCAGGCAGAAATTGAAGCCTTCCGCACCGAAAAGGCTGGGGGGACCACCGCCGGAGCCGCGCAATGAGACAGTTATTGTCAGGCTTTGATTATTCTTCAGGGCAGGTGGTTGTTTGTGGCAGGCCCCTGCTCTGCTGTTGCTTTGCCTTTGACAAAATGCTTCAGCCAAAAGACAAGGCCTGAAAACCTTTTCCTTTTCTGCAGAGGCCTGAAAAGCAGGGCCGCGCCGTGAATGTGGCTGCTCTGGCAGATGGGCAGAAGAAAAAGGTTGTTCTTTCGGGCATACCTGTCAACAGCATGAACCACGCCGTCATAGCAGGAGTCCCCTTCCCGATAATCGTGGCAAAAGATGTATCCGCCGGGCTTCAGTCGTTTTCCGATAAGTTCCAGTTCCGAATAAACAGCCTCATAGCTGTGCTCGGAATCCAAAATGGCAAAATCAACGGGTTGGGCGCAGGTCTGTAAAAAGTTGGCAAGGGATTCCGGCAGCCTTCCGGCAACAAACTCCACATTCATACAATCCGCGCAGATTTCGCTCTCCTTGATCCTGTCAACCACCTCCGGCAGGTCAAAGGACACGATGCGGCACTTTTTCAGGCCGTTGGCCCTTGCAAAACCATCCAGAAACTTTGCCGTGTGGCCCTTAAATGCCCCTGTCTCAATTATGAGCCGCGGCTCAAGGCTTTTAACGACAAGGCCGATAAGAGCCCGCTCAAGATAGCCTATGGAGCCCTTTTCAAAATACATGGGAGGGAGTGCAAGAACCTCGCTGCCGTCTCGGATCGCCGTTTCCATACAGGCCTCTTGAGCTGAAGAAAACCGGCTGCTGATGCAGATTGCTCTTTAAGAATTGAATTGTTGATGAATAATTATTTTTACCTGAAAGGGTTTTGTTTCGCAATTCTTTTTTTGGCACTCTTTTTCGGGCACCTGTGAGCTTTAGGATAACCCTGCCATCCACTCCGACAGAGTGCAGTTAATGGCAAAAAAGACGGGCCGGTTCCCGCTGTGTGTTGCGGAAAACCGGCCCGATGTTGTGTAAAGGAAATCCGGCTTTTTCCGGGCCTGGGTTTTCAAGCCCCATTTTCAAGGCCCTATTTTCAGGGCTTCTTTCTCAAACCCGGTTTTTCGATTCCTTTTCTTCGATACTGCCTTTTCAAGCTTTTTCAAGGCCCGCCTTTTCAATCAGGGCCTTAAAATCCGCTTAAATGTCGTAGTATAGGAAAAACTCGTAAGGATGGGGGCGCAGGCGCACCGGGTCCACCTCGTTCTTGCGCTTGTAGGACAGCCACATTTCAATGGCGTCCTGGGTGAAGACATCTCCCCTGAGCAGAAATTCGTGATCCTTTTCCAGCGCGTCCAAAGCCTCGTTCAATGAACCGGGGGCGGACGGGATGTCCTTCAATTCCTCCGGGCTCATGGCGTAAATGTCCTTGTCCAGCGGGTCGCCCGGGTGCATTTTGTTCTGGATTCCGTCCAGCACTGCCATGAGCATGGCCGAAAATGCAAGGTAGCCGTTGCAGGAGGGGTCCGGCGTCCGGAACTCGATGCGCTTTGCCTTGGGGGATGCCGAGTACATGGGAATGCGCAGGGCCGCGCTGCGGTTTCTTGAGCTGTAGGCAAGGTTAACAGGGGCCTCGAAACCGGGCACAAGGCGCTTGTAGCTGTTGGTGGTGGGGTTTGTGAAGGCGCACAGGGCTCCGCAGTGCTTTAAAATGCCGCCCATTGCGTAAAGGGCCATTTCCGAGACACCCGCGTACTTGTCGCCAGCGAACAGCGGCTTGCCGTCCTTCCAGATGCTGATGTGGGAATGCATGCCCGATCCGTTGTCCTCAAAAAGGGGCTTGGGCATGAAGGTCACGGTCTTCTTGTGGCGATAGGCCACATTTTTAAGGACATACTTGAACCACATGAGCTGATCGCCCATCTGAACCAGGGGGGCAAAGCGCATGTCTATTTCGCTCTGGCCGGCCGTGGCCACCTCGTGGTGCTGGGCTTCAACCGCAATGCCGAGGCTTTCAAGGGTGAGCATCATCTCCGTGCGGATGTCCTGGAGCTTGTCCATGGGCGGAACAGGGAAGTAGGCCTGCTTGTGGCGGGGCTTGTAGCCCAGGTTGGGGGCTTCATCCCTGCCCGAATTCCAGATGCCTTCCTCTGAATCCAGCGAGTAGAAGGCGCCGTTGCTCTTGGACTCGAAGCGCACATCATCAAAGATGAAAAACTCGGCCTCCGGCCCGAAATAGGCGGTATCGCCGATGCCCGTGCTGTTAAGATAGGCCTGGGCCTTTTTGGCGATGTTGCGCGGGTCGCGGCTGTAGTTCTCCAGGGTCACGGGGTCTTTGATGTCGCCGATGAGCACCAGGGTCGGCACCTCGAAGAAGGGGTCCATCTTTGCTGTTGAAGGATCAGGGACCACCAGCATATCGCTGGCGTTGATGGGCTGCCAGCCCCGGATGGAAGAGCCGTCAAAGCCAAAACCGTTTTCAAACGAGTCCTCGTCAAGCTGGGCCATGGGAACCGTGAAATGCTGCCAAAGACCCGGATAGTCCAGAAAACGGATGTCCACGGCCTTTGCACCCTTTTCCTTTGCAAACTGCAAAACCTGTTTTGCATTCATACTGTTTTCTCCTTGTATGGGCGCACCCCTTACGGAGTGCGCCCTTTTTGGGTTTGTGCGGCAAATTTCCTGTTTTTCAAAGCGCCAAAGCGTCTTTGGGTTCAATGGATAAGGCAGCCGTCAGATGGCGTCCGTGCCACGCTCGCCGGTCCGCACGCGGATGACCTGCTCGACAGGCGTCACAAATATCTTGCCGTCCCCTATTCTGCCGGTGTTGGCCGCCTTGACGATGAGTTCCACCACAGCATCCACCTGGGCGTCATCCAGGATTATCTCCATCTTCACCTTGGGCACAAAGTCCACCACATATTCAGCTCCCCGGTAGATCTCCTTGTGGCCCTTCTGGCGGCCATAGCCTTTCACTTCGGAAATGGTCATTCCCGTGATGCCCATCTCATTTAAGGCCTGCTTCACATCGTCCAATTTGAACGGCTTGATGATGGCTTCAACCTTTTTCATTACCAGCCTCCTGTTCTTTGCCTTTTGGTGTATCCGGCCCTGGGCGGAAAGCCCGGGTTACCAGGTGTAGCCCACCTCGCTGTGCTGGGAGATATCCAGTCCCTGATTTTCCTCTTCAGGAGTAACCTTGAGCCCCACCGTGACATCAATGACCTTGAGTATGGCCGCTGTCACTACAAAGGAGAACACTATGGTCACAACCGCGCCGAGGGCCTGTATGCCGAACTGGGCCGGGTTTCCGTAGAAGAGACCATCCACCCCGCCTATGGCTGCCGTGGCGAAAAGCCCGGTGGCCAGCGCACCCCAGAGTCCGCCTATTCCGTGAATGCCCACAACATCCAGGGCATCGTCATATCCCAGCCTGCTTTTGGCAACAACCGCAAAGTAGCAGATTATTCCTGCGCCAATGCCTATTATCAGAGCGCCCATAGGCCCCACAAAACCTGCCGCCGGGGTGATACCCACAAGGCCCGCCACAGCTCCGGACGCCGCACCCAGAGTGGTGGGTTTGCCCTGGTAAAACGCCTCGCCGATTATCCAGGCCACCGCTCCTGCCCCTGCTGCGATCTGCGTGACAAAAAGGGCCATTGCCGCCGATTCATTTGCCGCAAGCGCGCTGCCCGCGTTGAACCCGAACCAGCCGAACCACAGTATGCCCGCTCCAAGCACCGTCATGGGCACATTGTGGGGCGCAATGGCGTTGGTGCCGTAGCCAAGGCGCTTGCCCAGGAAAAGGGCGCAGGCCAGAGCCGCCACGCCGCTGTTTATGTGAATGACCGTACCACCTGCAAAGTCCAGCGCTCCCATTTCGCCAAGCCAGCCGCCGCCCCACACCCAGTGGCAGACCGGAAAGTAAACCAGCGTTGTCCAGGCCACGGTGAAGATGAGATAGGCTTTGAACTTCATGCGCTCGGCAAAGGCCCCGGTGATTAGCGCGGGGGTGATTATGGCGAACATGAGCTGAAAGGCCGCAAACAGTATATGCGGAATGGTTTCCGAATAAGGCCCTGCCTCCAAGCCCACGCCTGAAAGTCCCAGGTAGTTGAGGCCTCCGACAAAACCGCCCACATCCGTACCGAAAGCCATTGACATGGTTGTGGTCAACCTCTACCCCTTTTCCG
>Ga0351959_1105_pt1 | contig 21905 bp, 20 predicted proteins | sample TotcelT113001M13_FD_206836 | JGI IMG/M metagenome (GOLD analysis project Ga0351959, IMG submission 206836) | Enriched cells from coal bed in the Powder River Basin, Montana, United States - Total cells T11 rep3 HSBNCT.T11.300.1.M13 ...
ACAAAGGAGGGAACAATGAAAACATTATTATTGGTAATGACTGTTGTCTTTTGTGTATGTTCAGTTATAAGTCCTGTATGGTCAGAAGAGAAGAAGCCCGAAATCAAGGATGGGGTGATCACTTTTCCGGAAAGTGCATTGCCAACGGTATCCCTGTCGAAGCTCAGCTTCAGTTTTCCTCCTGATTGCCCGAGAGAAATGCTCAATGTAAAAGGCAAAATATTGAGGGGAGAGATGGTAAAGGAGGCACTGGGGCGTGTAGTCCACAAAAGTGTAGCCTACCTTATCCCGCTCAGTTACAAATCGGACACAAAGGAAATAAGCTTTTACTTAGCCTGGGAAAGAGGGACCGGTGGAAAGCCAGGTCAGAGAAGGATCCAGGGGGTACTAGATCTGGAAAATGGATCGACCATGAAGTTCCCGGGTGGTTCTGACATAGCCATGGAATACAGGCTCTATTTCTTGAAGGATAGTAAGATCCGGTTGAATGCCAGTGGTGGAGCTTCGGGAGATTTTACTCCCGTGGGAAATCTGCCGGAGTAAGAAAACAATTTGGGGGACAGAGGGGACATCTTAAAATATTGAAATGTGATAAGTAAAATCTATTTGTAGACGTAAAAATAGAGATTTCTGTCAGAGAACCAGGATTACAGTCTGCTATCAATATTGCCCGGGCCACCACATTCCGGAGTATAGCAGGTTATATTTTTAAACAGACATTTTTGTTTACAGGATGGGCATGTCTCGGGTGGTGATGATGCAGTAAGGGTGTATCCGCAGTTTTCACATTTCCAGAATGTCTTTCCGCACTCAGGACAGGTATCATTTTCGAATGCTGTCTCAGATTTATAACCACAATTCGCACATTCTTTCATATCCATGATAGTTCTCCTTTAACCAAAGTTTTTTCTTGAAAGATAGTATCAATGTTAGCATGCTTTTAAAATAAGTCAACGCCTTAAGACAAGAATTAAAACAGTGGAGGCTTCACGGAAGAATATATTGGCTTGAAGAAGGGAAAGGTGGTATGCATAACGTGGGGAGTAGAGTGGATGCTATTGAAATATTGAAATGAAATGAGCAAAATCTATGGAAGTGAAAATGAGTGAGGGATGTGCAGATGAACATGAAGGGGACAGAAACTGAAAAGAACTTGTTGTTGGCCTACCACGGCGAGTCTAACAACAGGAACCTGTATACCTTTTTTGCTGACAAGGCAAAAGAGGAGGGCTATGAGCAGATTGCTGCAATCTTCATCGAGACTGCCAATCATGAACATGAACATGCCAGACAAATACTAAACTTTATTCAGACACGTGATATTGGACTTCCTGCCGTCATCTTTCCGGTGAAAGGTGTGAGTGACACAATCTCCAATCTTGAGACGGCGGTCTCCGGGGAACATTATGAAAAGAGCATCATGTATCCTGATTTTGCGAAGACAGCCGATGAAGAAGGTTTTGCTGAGGTCGCAAAAATGCTTCGACTTATTGCCACAGTAGAAGCACAACATGAAAAACGATACCATGCTCTTTTGAAAAACGTGAATGAAGGAAAGGTTTTTCGGAAGGATAAAGCCGTGAAGTGGAAATGTCGTGTGTGCGGATATGTGAAAAAGGGCAAGGAGGCTCCGGAGACCTGTCCAATATGTGGGTATGGATATGCCCACTTCGAATTATTCATGGAGAACTACTAAGGCGTATCGGGAGCGGTGATTGATGGAACGATGTGAATGGGCAAACAAGACGGAATTGGAGCAGCTCTACCATGATAATGAGTGGGGCGTGCCGGTTCACGACGACAGGACTCTCTTCGAGTTTCTGATTCTGGAAGGCGCCCAGGCAGGGCTCAGTTGGTCCACCATCCTCCGTAAACGGGAAGGTTACCGGAAGGCGTTTCACGACTTTGACGCCCTGAGAATCTCCCAGTACTCTGATGCTGACATCTCGCGGCTGCTTGCTAATCCTGAAATTATACGAAACAGGCTCAAGATTAATGCGGCCGTCACGAATGCCCGGACTTTTCTCCGGGTACAGCAAGAAATAGGAAGCTTCGACAGTTATATCTGGCAGTTCGTTCATGGAATACCCATCCAGAATACCTGGAAAAGGCTCGCCGACATTCCCTCAAGCTCTGCTGAGTCCACCGCTATGAGTAAAGAATTGCAGAAAAGGGGATTCAAATTTGTGGGAACGACCATCTGCTATGCCTTCATGCAAGCCGTAGGCATGGTAAACGATCATATAGTAAGTTGCTTCAGATATAAGCAGGTCAAAGGCTTAGCCACGCCTCATTAGAACTTATAACTGAACCCCATAAACACGAGATTAGCGTTAAATGACGGGTCGCTATAGGCACCGGTGAGATATGTGCTTGGTGGGGTGCCAACAACATATTGGTATCCGTCGTATTGTGCGTCTGAGGTTTTATATCGCTCGTAAATGTAACCCGCGGTTATTCCCAGGGAGGGGGTGGCCTGATATATGGCCTTGAACATAAAGCATTGCTTTCTGTAGTCACCCCAGTTTGCAATGTCTATGTTCTCATTATTTCGGCCTCCGGTAAGGGCGGCAGCGGTAAGGTAGGTAAAATCGTTTTCGCCGTTCGCCATCACATAATCGTAGGAAAGCCGGAAGGTAAGCTTCTTGAAATAAAGTAAGGATATGAGGATGAAACCGAAAGGAGCACCAATTGCGTGCACTATCAATATAGCATACATAGACATAAACTGTCTTCCAATGCCGATAAGCACCCCGCAATACATCCAGCCAACCAATGCATGTGCTAACACGATGAGCACCTGAATTGGTTTGTTACATTGCTTCATGCTTCACACCATAATACCTTCTTGCCTGACAGGTGTTTGTTCCTGACGTGTAGTTTAATGCCCGGATCAGATGAATCAACAAAGAATGTCTCCGTAACAACCTTCATTTTAGGCACTGCATAAGATGGTCCACTAAAAACCAAAACAAGCATCACAACAAGCGCACACAGTAACAATCTCTTCATAACCCTTCCTCCTTTTTTTTTGATGTCATTTTCATATCTTTCCTATAATAGCCTCCATGACATGATCGCCACTTACCACGAATTGCCCGTTCTACATCCCCCTCACGAACTTAAATATTGAAGAACGTCTCCACCTCCACACGCATATCAAATCCAGGTAACACCCTTTAGATTTCTCTTGATACCCCGCTGGTATCGGTACTTGGGATACCCAAGAATCATCGACCCAACAACCACATTGCTATCAGGTATTGAGAACAGCTTTCTTAACACAGGACTTCTCTGGATCGCTGGAGGGATGAGAGTCATTGCAGACCCTCCCAAACCTAACGCATGCGCCGCAAGAAAACCATATGTTACGGCGATGTGAATATCTTCCTCATAATTCTCGGCATCGCGATGAGCGTGAAAGATAATCATTGCCGGGGCATACCTTGTAATCGTGTCCTCCGTACCCTCTTTCAGTTCTGGCAGGCGGGTTTTCATCATTGGCACCACATGTTGCGTTAATATCTTGAACTTCTCAGGCCCAGCTTTGCGACGAACAAAAAACCGTGCCACCGGATGACTCAAGGCCCGCACCAAATCATCATAAAATTTGACCATCTCCGGCAATGCCTGCCGAATCACCCCTGTGTCTTGTACAACTACAATTTCTGCCTTGATGGGAGTGAATCCTGGCGGTGCAAAGGTGATTGCCTCCACCACCTTTTCCAGCATCTCCCTGGGTACAGGTTGGTCTTTGAAAACCCGGATAGCCCGACGCGTCTTTATCATCTCTAAAAACGACATTTCTCCCACAGTACCGGTCGGTAATGCAAAGAAGTCTCGCGCATAATCCAACCCCTCCACAACAATCGCTTTGGAGGGACAAATAGCCATACATTGACCGCATTTAATACAGAGAAAGATTCGGTCCTGGCGGAATACAATCCCCGCTTCGCCATCCTTCTTCATAATTTGATTGGGGCAGACCTCCGCACATAAACCGCAGGTACTGCAAATCTCCCTGTTGACACTTATCCGCTTTTCCATATTTACACTCTCTTTCCTCGCCATTCTCACAACAGCCAACAATGAAATCGTGATTATGGGACGTCCTGTGGATTGTTTAAAACCCGCCCCGTTCGCCTTATCGCTTCCCTTTGCGTATCCATGTTCCATCCATGGTCAATGTATCATTAAGCCGAACAATCCCTCTCCATTTATACGTGGTCGGCCAACTGCGAAACGACCGCACCAACTGTGTAAAGATCTCGAAACTCAGAGGCAGGCCAGATGGCTTCCAGTTCTCGGTAACATCAATCTCAACACCAACGGAATCGCCACGCCACATAAGGTTGTACGTACCACCCGTGATCACAATATTAGATATTCGAAACGTCCATCTACCCTCTTCCGTGGTCCCTTCAGACAGGTCAAGTAGATTGGGAAATCCCGGAAGAAAATCTATTTGAGCTGTGCAACGTCCCTGCCCTACGTCTATTTTCTTGACCCTGTAATGTTCGTTTACAGACACTCTCATGCCATCAACCTCAACGCTTCCCGGTACAGATAGCTCAAAGACCACAGGCATGTCCGACTGAGGGTTAAAGGCACCAATCACCGACTCAGCAGAATAGCGCATGAGCATCACCTTTTGATAATTACGGAGGATTGGAAATGATGCAGGTAGTAGCTCGCGGTCTCCGATTCTTGCCAGAATCTCCGTACCTTTCTTACGGACAAAATCAAACTCATGCATATAGACAAGGAATAAACGAAGGGGGTTGTCAATGTCTTTTCCCACCGGAGCAAGAAGCGGGAAGCGGTTGTTTACAGTTGTGTTCTCAAGGATCTTGAATTCAACCTTTCGCTTTTTTGCATCGGTAAATGCTAAATGAAGGTCTACTCCATGGTCTGTAATCTCAAAACGGGCGGGATCAATATTAATTTCCTGGAAATCACCAATGCCGCCACCGATTGAAATGGTACTCCGGTCTGTTTTGACGCCTGGCTGCCAGTACACGTCAACCTTCTGGTCTGTCCTGTATCTGAGAATTCTCATGCCCTTCCCGTTCACAGGGTCATCGAATATCTGGGGCTCGATCATCTCGAACTCGGGATCACCTTTAAAGCTTGCAACGAGAAGACGCTCCATCGGATCAATGCCTATTCTGATCGGAAAAGCTATTTTATGAACGGCTTGGTTGCTCGATGTCATATCATCTCCCTACTAATCCTTACCGTATTCCCGCCCACCGGTCCTGTGTCAAGGGCTGACCCCTATTTTCCCCTAACTGTCTGCCCGTTTTGGAGACCCAACAATAGTTCAGTCAATGGATTTGTTCATCTCCTTGCACTCATAACATGGTGGTAACCGGCTTGGCGAGCTGTTTTGCATGTCCGGTTCACTATCTGGTTATGCAGTCTTTTTGTTCCGTCTCAACACGTCAATAAGCTCCTGTGTGTTAACCAACACCTTGATTTTACCCGTTTCCTCGATATTGCTTCTAATTGAAGCAATACCTCCATCAAGAGTTGCAAAGAAATCACAGCCCAACATCTTAGCGCAATGGACATGCAAAATATCCGTTGTTTCTAGCTGTGAAAACGAAAGCATCCACAGAAAACGGCCAACGTCAGCATCTGACAGGGTCAGGTTAAGCTTTTCAACATAGAAGATACCCTGAAGACCGTGTGATCTTGCAAAAGACATGTTGAAGTAACAGTCTTGCACGATATCTTTAACAACTTCGTTCGTTTTGTCCTTGCGCAATTCTTCCAATAAGTATGAGAGATGCCTTCCGACTTGTCTGTCTCCCATTCTTTGGATTTGTTTAGCCCCCACTGCACCTGCGCAGATATTCTTAAAGCTCACTTCCGCATGTACCTTGAACAATTCGAGTAGTGCGATTGGCGTGAGTATTAGCGATGCGGTGCTTGTGCAATTGGTTGCAATATGTCGAATAATACCGAAATCCTTGGTGAGATCCTTCGGTCTTACCAAGTCAGCAATGACTTTTCTTCTTTGCTCTTCCTGTTCTGACCACATGATAGGTGTATCATCGTCTTCACAAAGCGGCTTTGTTGGTTCGCCCTTCTCGTCAAAGCAAAACTCGGTGCCCTCGTTATTGAAGTAATGACGAAGGAAGTTTGTATCGAGGTAAATGGCTGGCTTGTACTTATCTTCAAGCTGCCCATTCTCTTTGAGTGCTACGGGAAACATCTTGTCACCTCAATCTGGTTCATGCATAACGCTCGGCATCATTGCGAGCCGGAGTTATTGGCGATCCGCTGGATGCCGTGGTTGTGCTTTCTCTCTTTGCCAAATAGCTCTTAGGCTTCGCCAGTCTGCCCGTTGCTTCTCTTCCGGCCTGCCGTTTCGTGGATTTCGTGCCTGCCCGCTGGTATGATACAACGGGAACAAGGTGCGGCCGTACCACAGAGTTGGTTTAGCCACCGCATTTGCCATTATCCTGTGACCGTGCTCCTCAAGCCTACTAGTGGCTATGAGAGCCTTGGTGCCGAGAGAGCACACTATAATAGGATTGAAAAGGTCAATCATGCGTCTGAGGATACCTGTGCAATTCGATTGCTGTAGGGAGCTCACCGGGTATTTTCCATTTCTCTGAATTGGAAGACATAGCACAGAGTTCGTCACGAAGAGGTCTTGTATTGGAAATTAAAGTTCATTGACAAACAAGTCATAGAAAAACCGACCAGATGGGTCGGTGTCGGGCTCCACTGTGAGATATTTCTTCCTTGGGTTGTATGTATCATCCCTATTGGGAGCTTCCAGAACGAAGAGGATGTCGGTTGAGCTTGGAGGCTTTTTCATGTGGATTGGAAATGCTTCTGAATCCAAAAGGCTGTCAGCTTTGCAGCGGGTGCACCGTCTACACTCTTTTACGAATAATTCCCACATGGTTTATCTGCTTCGGCACAACGCTCGGCATCAGCTGCCGCTGTAAGAGGTCGGCTGCATGCCGTTGTTAGATGCTTTCCTCAAAATAATCGCTATCAACCTTTTTGACTGGATATAGTGAAACGGTAGACACTCCAACATCATGCTCAATCATCAAACTGGTAAGTTGTTCGCCATCAATTAAAACGATCTTACTGCCGATCTGGGAAACATAACTTCGAGCATCATCAGTGAATCTTGACGTAGTAATGAAGATTCCTTTGTTTGCTCTTTGAGCCTGTAGCGCACCTGCAAATTGCATGACATCAGGACGACCCACAGGATTATTGTCCCATCGCTTTGCCTGAATGTAAACAACATCGAGGCCTAGTTTATCTTCTTTTATGATTCCATCTATCCCGCCATCGCCGCTTCTGCCGATTGCCTTACCTGCATCAGCTCGCGAACCACCGTAACCCATTTTGACAAGCAACTCCACGACGACCCGCTCGAAAAAGGCTGGTGATATTTTTTTTAACCTAGCGAGTAATTCAGCTGCTAATTCATCACGGAGGTTTTCATATGCAGCTTCTAATGCCTCTGATGGCGTTGCCGTAGAAACATCTGATGCCCCTTTGGAATCGGGAACCTTATCGCCACTTCTTGTACCTTTGAGTTGTTGAAATTCAAGAAACTCGGGATATTGCTTGAGTAGTTTTACGTTGATAGCCTTCGGCTGCTCATTAAGGAGATCTCTTCCACGATTCGTGATTTGGTAAAAACCTCTACGTGTCGCTTCAAGTAACCCCGCCTTTTTCATGTAAGTCGAAGCCCAACCAACCCGATTAACAAAGGTTGATTGTATACCGCTTGGGAGCATCTCTTTGAAATCATCCTCGGTGAGGTTTAATTCTTTTGCCAAAGCTTCAACGGCTTCACTGGTTGACGTTTCAGTTCCCTTTATTGCCGCAAACCGAAGAAGCGGCAACATCACGCTTTGATAATCTGGAACAGCCATTTATTTATCTCCTTTTGCATCTAACAATTAATATGACAAGTTCGTAATTCCAGACTTTTCAATATTAGCCGGTATTATTGCCGGGCTTGCAGTCGTGGAACATACCAATAACATTCATTATTCATCTTTCTCGTTCAGTGTCCATTTGGTTTTTTATCCGTAATATCATTAAAAGCAATGTTTGTTTTTTTGTGGTTTCTTGCCTTAAGTCTTTCTAGAGGTCACTTTAATCCGGCCAAGGTTACAGGACTTTGTTGACACAATTTGGTGTAGGTTGAAATGCTTTATTCTGAGATTCACATAGGCCATTGTGCTCTCCCCCTTGCACATACTACGCGTTATGCGCCTTTCTGACCTAAGCCGATGAAATGAATGTATTATTTTCTCAATTCCTTATCACAATTGCAAGTATTTTATGAGACAAAAATTACCATTTCGAACAATTTGAGCTCGTTCAAATTTGGCAGTGGCAAAGCTTTTTGCTAGTAGTAGTCTTTATAGAACTCACTACAAATGCTGAGCTGAGATTGCCACGTCGCACGCCCTCCTCGCAATGACTGCGACATTAAGTGTTGGGCAAAATGCATAGAGCTATCTGTTTTTTATCATTATTCGCAACAAATCATAAGAGATATCTTCACCACGGTAAGTTTAGATCCTACCCATCCACAAAGGTTACTTGAAAAAACATACGAAGGAAAAGCATGACAGGGAAAACTATTCTGAAAGAATTTTTTGTCGAATCCAAGGATTACCTGGCATTTTGGCTGGCTAACGGCATTGGCCTTTGAAGCATTTGCAATCAGGCTTGTCATATCAGAAAGGTCATGATACGATAGAATAAATTGGGGCGATATGATCCGTGTTATAGTTTATTATTGCATACCAGAAACAAGGAAGGAGGCGAATACTTATGGATGATAAGTTGAAGGCGATATACAAAACCATTTACGAAGGTGAGGCCAAGGCTGCCCTTCGGTTAAAATTATTTGCGAAGCAGGCGGATCGTGAAGATTTATCTCAGATCGCTCAGTTGTTTCGTGTTATTTCCTTCAGCGAGGAGATACACGGCGAACGTGCACTCAGGATGCTTAAAGAGATCAAAAGTACCGAGGAAAATCTTAAAGACAGCTTCGAGTCAGAGACTAGAGTTGCAGAGGTGGCTTATGACCAATTTTTGAAAGTTGCCGCTGATGTTGGCGACAAGGCAGCCTCGATAATTTTTTCTCACTCCAGAGACGTCGAAGATATTCATGCTAAACTATACAAAAAAGCCCTGGATCATTTGATGACGGAAACTCAGACAACCTATTACGTTTGCCAGGTTTGTGGATATGTGTCTGATGGTGTTCTACCGGATGCATGCCCTGTCTGCTCGGCTCCACAAAATCAGTTCAGGGAATTTAAATAATTCTTGTCAACCACCCCATTACATTGATCAGTTCGAAATCAATACGATAGATTAGAACAATGGAGGAACGAGGACGCCCTTCAATATTTCAATATCTCTTTTCTGCCTGTTGGAAATCCAGTTCCGATAATATCGATAGGTCATTGTGTCCCCTTATACACATTGCGCTTCATGCGCCTTTCTGACCCAAGCCGATGAAATGAATGTTTTATTTTCTCAATTCCTTCTCAAAACTGGAAGTATTTTATAGATTGTTACGTCGCTAACGCTCCTAACAAAGAAGAGAGGTTCTAAAGCTGACAAGCTGGCAGGCTTGCAAGCTGGCTAGCTGATATAAGAAGTAAGCGTGTTTGCGGGGAATAGCCCGATACCATACTCATCCTTAAACTATCTGGAAACAATATATCCCCATAATCTTGCTGCCATAAAAGGAAAAAGATGATAATGTCTTGATTGATTTCCGGTAAAAAAAGGAAGTAAATGGACAGGGAATTAGGAAGAGATTTGACGGTGGGAAGTATCCCCAGGCACCTTCTTGTTTTTTCAATCCCTATGCTCATAGGCAACCTCGCACGAACAGGCTACCACATTATAAATATGATTTGGGTGGGGCATCTGGTAGGAAAAGATGCTGTTGGAGCGGTTGGTGTCAGTTTTCCCATCATTTTCATGCTCATAGGAGTGTTCATTGGCATGTCATTAGCAACGACCATACTCGTCGCACAGCACTATGGCGCAAAGGAGTACGACGCTGTTGAGAAGATAGTCAGCAATTCATTCTTGTTATCGCTGATAATCGGAGGATTTTTCACGATTACCGGCATACTTTCAAGCGATTTTCTTCTCAGACTCATGGACACACCACCAGAGAATTTCGCCATGGCATCAAGCTACCTCAAAATAAACCTTGCCGGTTTTGTCCTCTTGTACCTGGACTTTCTTATACATTCCATACTAAGAGGTATAGGAAATACGGTCGTTCCTTTGATATTTACGTGCATAGGTATGGGCATGAACGCAATCATTGATCCGTTCTTTATCGGCGGCTTCGGTCCCTTTCCTTTGAATGGCCTGAACGGTGCTGCATACGCAACATTGGTGTCAGAAGCCACATTAGTAGCAGTGAGCATTATCTACCTCAACAAGAAAAGCCGTATGGTGGCATTCAACCCGAGAAAACTCAAACTCAATAAACAGATAACCTTTCTGCTTTTTAAATTAGGCCTTCCATCGGTAGCCCAGCAGTCTCTCGTATCCATCAGTACGATGTTTATCACAACCTTTGTCAACGCCTTTGGCAGCGCTGCCACCAATGCATTCGGCGCTGTTGGGAGGATAGACATGTTTGTTTTCTTGCCTGCCATGTCTATGGGTATGGCGGCGTCAGCTCTGACGGGGCAAAATCTTGGCGCCGGCAAGCCGGAAAGGATACGGGACATATTCAAATGGGGAACCATAATGACCTCATCGATAACGATTTTTATATCGCTTTTTGTGATCCTTCTCTCGAAACCAATACTTGCCATGTTCGGCCTTGGCAATGATGCAAGCGTCATGGATATTGGACGCACCTATCTGTATATGGTGGGCCCTTTCTATGTATTCTTTTCAATAATGTTCCTATCAAACGGTATTATTAACGGCGCAGGCCATACGATCATAACGATGGTTTTTACCTTTATATCGATATGGATAATACGGGTACCGTTCTCGTGGCTATTGACAAAGACCTGCCTTGGGATCACCGGGATATGGGTTGCTGTATCAATGAGCTTTATAATAACAATGATAGTTAGCCTCGCGTACTATTTCTCAGGACGATGGAAGAAATCCCCAGCCGGGAAACCAAAGGAGACCCTGGCAAGATGATGAAAATGCTTGCCATCACTAGCCATTATCTGTGACAAGGATTTTCTCAGTTTCTCCCATGAGAAGACTAACCTTGCATGTGGAAACAACCATCTGAAGTGGTAATTCAGACACAAACGGTATTGTCGCAAATATGTTTGACTTATACAAGGACTTGACATATGTCAAAAGCCAACTATAATTAAGAATAAATCTCATTTACGAGTTGTTTCTATGAATGCAACCTCAAAGGCTCGATACGACGTTATCTCAAAGAAACTCAAGGAATCTGGTAACAAATTGACCCCGCAACGCCTCGTTATAGCGAGAATACTTGCAGAAAGCGAGGGACATCCGAGTGTTGAAGATATTTACAGCCAACTCCGGAAGAATTTTCCCGGAATCAGTCAGGCAACGGTCTATCGCAATATTATGCTGCTTAAATCTCTGGGAGAAGTTCTGGAAATCGGGTTTGCAGGGGGAAGCACCCGTTACGACGGCAAAAAGCCTTACCCCCATCCCCATGTTATTTGCCTCAAGTGCAACAAGATCATAGACCCGGACCTCGATAGCTTGCTCGACATGACAAAAGAGATTATTGATGAAAGCGGTTTTGAAATTGTAACATATCGTCTTGATTTTTTTGGCATATGCCCGGAGTGTAAAGAAAAAAACTGAACCGAGAACAGATTCAGGAATGTCAGCCTCATTCCAAGGGTCCAGTGGCAAACACATACTTGCCGGATGGGGAGCGAATCACTATATATTTATAGCAGCGTTGTTCAACAATTCATACAACGAAAGGAGGTAACATTATGACTGACGACAAGAAGGACCCGATAACGGGCGTACCAAACCCACAGGCAACCGGCAGGGGCAGGACGAACCGAGACTGGTGGCCCAACCAGTTGAACCTCGATATCCTGCACCAGCATTCCACAAAGTCCAATCCCATGGGCAAGGATTTCAACTACGCCGAAGAATTCAAGAAGCTTGACTATGCGGCCTTAAAGAAAGATCTCGCAGCCCTGATGGCCAACTCGCAGGACTGGTGGCCGGCGGACTTCGGGCATTACGGACCTTTGTTCATCCGTATGGCGTGGCACAGCGCCGGCACCTACCGGATCGGTGATGGCCGAGGCGGCGGAGGAAACGGCAGCCAGCGCTTTGCACCTCTCGCAGGCTGGCCCGACAATACGAATCTTGACAAAGCGCGACGACTGCTCTGGCCGATTAAGCAGAAGTACGGCCGGAAAATCTCCTGGGCCGACCTGCTGATCCTTACCGGCAACGTCGCCCTTGAATCGATGGGTTTTAAGACCTTCGGTTTCGCCGGCGGGCGTGAGGACATCTGGGAACCGGAAAAGGACATCTACTGGGGTCCCGAGACCGAGTGGCTTGGAGACAAACGCTACACCGGTAACCGGGAACTCGAGGGGCATCTTGGTGCTGTTCAGATGGGCCTGATCTATGTGAACCCACAGGGCCCGAACGGCAACCCGGATCCGATCTTGGCGGCCAAGGATATCCGCGAGATCTTCGGCCGCATGGCGATGAACGATGAGGAGACTGTGGCTCTCATCGCGGGCGGTCACGCCTTCGGCAAGACCCACGGCGCCGGTGACAAGGCACACGTGGGCCCGGATCCGGAAGCCGCTCCCATCGAGGAGCAGGGTCTGGGCTGGAAGAGCAGCTTTGGCACGGGCAAAGGCAACGACACGATTACCGACGGTGAGGAAATTATCTGGACCAACACGCCCACGAAGTGGAGCAACAACTTTTTCCGGATCCTGTTCAGCTTTGAATGGGAACTGGAGAAGAGCCCGGCCGGTGCATACCAGTGGAAGCCCAAGGGTGACGAAGGCGCCGGTACTGTGCCGGACCCGCACGACCCGTCAAAACATCGCACCCCAGGCATGCTGACCACTGACCTCGCCTTGCGGTTCGACCCTGAATATGAAAAGATCTCGAGGCGCTTTTACGAGAACCCGGATCAGCTCGCAGACGCATTCGCCCGGGCCTGGTTCAAGCTGACCCACCGCGACATGGGCCCGCGCACTCGCTATCTCGGCCCGGAGGTTCCGGCAGAAGAGCTCACCTGGCAAGACCCCATCCCTGCTGTCAATCACAAACTAATTGATGCTCAGGACATTGCCTTCCTCAAGGGTAAGGTCCTGGCTTCCGGCCTGTCAGTGTCAGAACTGGTTTCCACCGCCTGGGCGTCGGCGTCCACCTTCCGCGGCTCTGACAAGCGCGGCGGTGCCAACGGTGCCCGTATTCGCCTTGCACCGCAGAAGGACTGGGAAGTTAACCAGCCTGCCCAGCTGTCAAAGGTGCTCAAGACCCTGGAGGGCATCCAGGACGCGTTCAACAGCGCAGCCTCCGGCGGCAAGAAAGTATCGCTGGCTGACCTGATCGTTCTGGCCGGTTGCGCAGGCGTTGAGAAGGCTGCAAAGACAGCTGGTTTCGAGGTAACGGTTCCCTTCACGCCGGGACGCATGGATGCTTCGCCGGAACAAACCGACGTGAAGTCATTCGCCGTGCTCGAACCGAATGCTGATGGCTTCCGTAATTACATGAAAGCTAAGTATGCAGTAAAGGCAGAAGAACTGCTCGTTGACCGGGCACAACTTCTAACGCTGACCGCTCCTGAGATGACAGTTCTCATGGGCGGTATGCGCGTCCTGAAGACCAACTTCGGGGGGTCACAGCACGGCGTCTTCACCAAGCGGCCAGAGGCGCTCACCAATGACTTCTTCGTGAATCTGCTTGACATGAGCACTACGTGGAAGCCAACCGCGGAAGACGCTAACGTATTCGAGGGTCGTGATCGCGCAACAGGCGCACTCAAGTGGACCGGCACCCGTGTTGACCTGATCTTCGGGTCCAACTCCCAACTCAGGGCCTTGGCGGAAGTCTACGGATGTGATGACTCCCAGGAGAAGTTCCTCCATGACTTTGTAGCGGTGTGGAAAAAAGTAATGAACCTTGACCGTTTCGACCTCTCCTGATCAGAGCATAAACTTTTTCGAAGGATTCTGACAGGGCGGCAAAAACGGTCAACTAATAACCGGTTTCAGTGGGCGGTGTATCGCCGCCCCTGAACCGGAACGTTGTACCTTATTTTGCTCCAGGTAATCTTGGGGACACACCAAAAACAGGTATCTCTATTACCGGGGCTTGCGTCGCCCCCTCTGCCTGCAAAGCCGTCAGAGTCTCCCCTTCATGCTCGCCGTGCTCGCTTATGGATTCCATCACCCGTGTAAATACTCACGGGTACCCGAAGACGCAAGCCACGCAGAGGACCATGCTTTTAAGCGTGGGTGAATGCGTTTGTTATTCGCGCTTAGCGTGTATGTTTTAGTGCCACGGGCTTGCCCGTGGGAATCTACTCTATCCAAATTGAATCAGCGATTATGTGGTTTGTCCGCAAAGATATAACTGAGAAGTGTATACACCAGTTTTGCCGCAAGAAAATTCGACGCTTTGGCATTCGACGGACACAGTTCCACCACATCAAACCCCACAATTTGTTTCGCCTTTGAAACAGCCCGAAGTAGTTTCATCACCTGATACCAACCTAGCCCGCCCGGCTCCGGCGTCCCTGTTGAGGGCATGATGCCAGGATCAAATACATCAACATCGATAGTGACATAGACGTTGTCACTCAGCAGCCGAACCGCTTTTGGTATCCATGTTTCCGAATCGTATATCTCGTGGGCAAAGAACATTCTTTTTCTGTCCATAGTGGATCGCTCCGACACATCCATGCTCCTTATCCCCACAGAAACTATATTCTTAGTGTATTCCCGAGCCCGGGCAATGACACAGGCATGGTTATAGCGGGAGCCCTCGTAGGAATCACGGGAGTCAGCATGGGCATCAAGATGGAGAATGCTGAGATCTTTATATTGCTTTACGTAAGATTGAATAACACCGATAGAAACCGAGTGCTCCCCCCCCAGGGCAACAACAAATTTATTATCTTCAAGATAACGGGAAACTGCCGAATCGGTCTTTTTTATTAAGATTTCTGAGGAAGCAGCGCGAATCGGTTGCGCAGTAAAAATGCCTTTGTTTAGTACTTCGCTTTCGGTTTCTATATCGTAGTATTCGAGATACCTGGATGCTTCAATAATTGCCGCAGGCCCTTTGTCAGCTCCTTTCATCCATGTGCTTGTCTTGTCAAAGGGGATAGGCAGGACTACGATTGAGGCTGCACCATAATCGGCAGGCTTGCTGGACAGCCCACAGAAGCCAACGGGATTATTAGGCATTTTACTCCATGATAAATACTGCTGAAGCTATTACTGAAGTCCAGAGGCCATCTTTATTCCCTTCTGCCGACTGGCAAAAATGCCTCGTTGTAAATATATGACCGCTTGCTCTGTAGAATTGCTTTCGCTCATCCCAAGCCTGATTCGGGTCAAAAGGAATATCAAGGGTGGTTGCAAGCATTGTAGCCGCAAGATCTTCTGCATAGTCTCCTGATACAGCAGCCTTTTCACCAAAGGCATGGTGCTCGGAGAGATATCCGTAGTTGTCATAATCTTTGGGTACGGCAAGACCTATGGCCGCCGAAACCAGGCGGTTTGGTTCATTGGTCTCATTTCTGGCCATTACGCAATATGTGATGCCGCCAGGCTTAAGAAGTCTCAGACCGGCAGCCCTTGAAATAATTTTACACTTGGGCGGAAATATGCTTGATACATAGACAAGATTACATTTTTCAATGCCTGCGCTTCTTAATGCAACCTCAAAAGATGACAGCTTATCCTTGTGAACGCCGACACCTTTGGTAAAAAAGATTTTTTTGGGCGTCATTTTTCCACCCTCCTCACGTAATTGCTTAAAATTATGCAGCTTAATCTATTTTTACCCCTATAAAAAACTAGAAATTAGGGGGCGAAGATACCCACAGAACAAGTGCCTTGTTCTTTCTCATGTTTTCTATGTGATGCCTTTTTGTTGCTTTAAAATAGAAACATTCACCCTTCTTCAGCCTAAATGTCTTTCCTCCAAGGACCAGATCGATACTGCCTCCAATCACGAGGCCAAACTCCTCACCCTCATGGGGCTCTTCCACAGGCGTCTTCTCGCCGACATCGAGTTCCATCAGGGCAGGGTCCATGAGCCTGTTCTGAGCAGCAGGTATCAGGATCTGGAATTTGCTGACCTCATCAATCTCCATCTCTACCCTGTCCTTCAACCTAAACACGATCTTCTCATCAAAGGCTCCGTCAAAAAAACGTGATGGCTTCTCATCAAGGGCGTCGAGGATGCCGATCAGGCTCTCAACAGATAGGGAGGTAAGGTTACGCTCAACCTGGGATATGAACCCCTTGGTAAGCCCTGCCCTTGTGGCAAGTTCCTCCTGGGTAAGAGACTTCGCCTGCCGTAACATTTTGATCCGTTCCCCTATACTTGCTTCTTCTTTTTTCATAACAATAAAAGCTCACACAAAGTTTACATTATTAAACAAATAAAATGAAATTTATGTCAAGTAATTTTTATTTAACTTTTGGGCTTACTATGCTAAACTAACGTTGGCAGGTGCTAAGTGCTTGGAAAACAAGCTATAATTGATTTTTTAGTAAGACATACTATCCGCGATATATTTTATCTACCCGGAATTCATACACTATCTCTGAATGAAGGCCTATCCGCAAAAAATATTAATGTTTTTGTACCACGGCATGAGGCAAACATGGCCTTTATGGCTGATGGTTTTGCAAGGGTTTCAGGGAAAATCGGGGTTCTTATCGTAACGCCCGGCCCGGGGTTGGGGAATGTTGTCACAGGGTGCATGGAGGCATATGGGGACGATATACCCCTTCTCGCTATTCACATAGATACCGGTAGGGAAGAAATTGGAAAAGGCATTCTTCATGAGCTGGTCGAGCCCGAGAACATGTTCCGATATGTGACCAAGAAGACATTTTCAGTTCATGGCAGGGAGGACCTGGTCGCTAAACTTGATATGGCATATAACCTGGCCCTTACGGCAAGAAGAGGACCGGTGCTTATCTCCATACCTTATACTCTTCTCGAAAAAGAGGTTTCCTCACAAGGCCCTCGTGAGATTGGATTCATACCCGCCGAGCAGTTCAATGACCTTGTCGGCCTTGAAACGGTTCTGGCCCAGAAGAAGAGGCCAATCATCATTGGGGGCAAGACACTCATGTTTGAACAGGCGCGCCCTCTCTTAGACGAGATATGCATGAACTCTTCCATCCCCTTCCTCACCACAACATCCGGCAAGGGTATCCTCGATGAAGAAAATCCATGGTGTTTTGGGAATATCATGCAAAAAGGGGTTGCAAAAGAGATTGTTTCGTCTGCGGACATCACTATCGCCATTGGGACGAGACTCCGGGATGTAGATGCGAAAAGGCGGGGTGTGAAGATACGCGACCTTATCCATGTTGATATTGACGATGCATGGTTTAATAAAAATTATCCGGCCTCATATAAGGTTCCGGGCGAAATCCACCCGTTTCTTCAGGATTTTAAACATGCTGTGCAAGGTAAAACATTTGACTGGCCGCTGAATGAACTGAAGGAGACTCAGCGTCAAGAAAGACAGAAATTACAGGATATATCCCTCGGGTTTCAGCTCATGAGCCTCGTAAAACACTCAATCCCTGACAATACAACCACTATTTGGGACCTCAACCTCATGGCTTACTGGGCTGAGTATTACTATCCTGTTCGTCACCAACATACGTTTATAATGCCACGAGGTATATCCCCTATCTTCTACGCTTTACCTGCTGCCATCGGCGCGAAGATTGCGGAGCCTGAGAAACCATGCCTTGCAATCTGCGGCGATGGGGGCATTCTTCCCACAGTTGCTGAACTGTCAACAATCCGCAAGCATAACATTCCGGTTGTCATCCTTGTATTTAACAATAACAGCTTTGGTATCCTTGAAGATTACATGAGGGCAACCTATTCATTAGAAGGAATAATGAGCCTGGAGAATCCTGATTTTGTTCGACTTGCATCGGCCTTCGGGATAAAAGGCAAGCGCGCAAAAACCTTACGCCAACTCAGGACCATCCTCCGCGATAGTGTACGATGGGATGAGCCGTTTCTCCTTGAGTTTTCCGGCCCGGTCTTTGCTCCGCCATGGAGGACACAACCGTAAACGTTACCTTCCGGCCAAATATTGACATCTGCAAGCCCTTGTGATAATTTAACTTACTGGGTAAGACTAATTCACCAACTATCTACTGACGTTTCTTTCTTCTATTTTTTTGTCGCTGAATAAGGTGAAAGGGAGCATGTGAAGCTATAAGGACTTATTTTTTCGAGTTTTTATGGCTCGTTAAGAGAACTGGAATGATCGCTCATTTCAAATTTCCTACTCATAGTGCTATAATTGAGTTGACTATATGAAATTATCCATCTTTTCACGACTGACGTTAGGATATTTTATAATATTTGTGATCATGGGTATCGTCAATGGTTATACCCTTTGGCAATTGCATCAGATAAGCATGGGAACGAAACAGATCATAAATGTCGATGAACGAGTCCTTGAACTCAAAAAGAAGCTTTCAGATACCATACTGTCCCAAATGGGGTATGAAAAGAAATTTGTTATAACAAAGGATTCTATCTTCCATGAACAGTTCCTGTCATCTGAAAGTGATTTCAGCAAACATCTGAAAGATGCCCTTTATATTGCTGACACACAGGACAAGTCAACATACTTGAACCAGATAAAGAACAATTACAACCTGTATTATTCCCTTGTTATGGATGAGGCACAGCGCATTAAGGACAAGAAACCCTTTTTGAAAGACAAGAATGAACTCGAAAAAGAAAAGCTCATCGACAATATCCTGGAAGATCTGAAAACCTTGGAATATACAACAATGAAAGATGTTCACCTCCGGATGAATACGCTGAGTGAGGCAGGCAGTTCGTCCAGAGCACTTACGCTCATTATGTGGATAACCGCTCTTGTCTTGGTCTTGTTTACTTCTTTTTTTACTACCAGGAGCATTACGAAACCGTTAACATCATTAATGGAAAAAACAAAAGAGATCTCAAAAGGGATCTTTAAAGGTGATCTCAAGATTGGATCACCCCCTGAAATGGCAGAAGTAACGTCTGCATTTAACGTGATGTGTGACAAGCTGAATAAGGTTGACAAAATGAAGTCTGACTTCTTTTCAACTATGTCTCATGAATTACGAACCCCTCTCGCTTCCATAAAAGAGGGTATTGGATTACTCCAGGAAGGTGTTGGTGGAACCATCACTGACAAACAGCAGAGACTTCTTACAATTCTCACTGAAGAATCAAACCGCCTGATCGGCCTGGTGAATTCCCTGTTGGACATTGCCAAGATGGAAGCCGGAATGATGACGTATCATTTTAGTCATGAAAACCTTGCTCCCCTTATCCAGCGAGCAATACAAGAGATATCACCCTTAATGGAAGCAAAGAAGATAAAAATCTGGTTAGACACCAGCGAAGAATTGTCGCATGAGAAGATTGATAAGGAACGGATGCTTCAGGTGTTGCGAAATTTGATCAGCAATGCGGTGAAATTTACCCCTGAACGCGGACAAATAATCATTTCAGCCTATCATGAAAGCAGAGGTATATTATTTTCAGTTCAAGATACCGGGCCAGGGATTCCCAAGGAAAATCTGCACGCAATTTTTGAAAAATTTCATCAGCCCCCTGTGAAGACCTCAGAATGGACAAAAGGCACGGGGTTGGGCTTGGCTATCGTCAAAAATATCGTAGTCGCTCATGGAGGTGAAGTATGGGCAGAAAGCGAGTTGGGACAAGGAAGTACTTTCTTTGTGCTGTTGCCGTCCTGATTTCTTTTGCATGTGTAAGTTGCGCTTCAATGGAGGAGAAGCGACGGAAGCCTGAAGAAATGCAGGTAAATATTGAACCGATTCAGGCTTCCGTCGCGCAGAAGCCGACAAAAAAAGAGCAGGTTCGGGACGAATCAAAGGAACATCTTATAAAAGGACAGCAGCTGCTTGCAATGGGCCAGTATGATGCATCCATTAAAGAAAACTATCAAGTTCTTTCTATAGCCCCCAATGGACCGCCTGGTGATGAAGCCAGCTTTACCATCGGCTTGATATATGCTTATTCAAAATATCAGAAGAAAGATCATGGCAAAGCAGTATCATCTCTGACGAAAATCATCAAAGAGTACCCTCACAGCAACTGGTCAGGGCATGCGAAAATTCTTCTGGACATAATCCAGGAGAATGACAAGTTGAGGCGAATTTCTGCAGAGACAACCCACGAAAATGAAAAATTGAAAAACATGATCGAGCAGTCAAAAAAGGTTGACCTCGAAGTGGAAGAAAAAAAGAGGGAGAAAGCGAGGTAAATATTTCAATGGGTTTAGGAAAAATTCTCGTTGTTGATGACGATAGAAACCTTGTTGAATTAATACAGATGAGGTTAGAGAAAGCAGGTTATGATGTTGTAACCTCCATACACGAAGAAGAGGCTATTGAGAAAGCCAAAGGACAGCTTTTCGACTTAGCAATTGTGGATCTACAACTTGTGAACACAGATGGTATTTCCCTCATGGAAGACCTCCATCGTATCATTCCCGAAATGCCTGTCATCATACTCACGGCATACGGAAGTATTGAAAGTGCAGTTGACGCCATAAAACGCGGAGCTTACAGCTACCTGACAAAACCTTTTGAGCATCAGGATCTTCTTCTCCAGATCCAAAAAGCCGTTGAAAATCGGTTGCTTACCTCTGAGATTGAAAGGCTTAAAGGTCTCTTGGGAGAACGATTCAGCTTTGCAAGTGTTGTTACAAGAAGCGAACGGATGCAAAAGGTATTAGAGACGATTTCTCGAATTGCTCCAACTGAGTCCACGGTTTTATTACTGGGTGAAAGCGGCACCGGAAAAGACTTAATCGCAAAAGTGATACATCTCGCAAGCGAACGAAAAGATAAACCTTTTGTTGCCATTAACTGCGCAGCTCTTCCCGAGGCTTTGCTGGAAAGTAATCTTTTTGGCCATGAAAAAGGGGCTTTTAGTGGTGCAGTCCGCACTGCAAGAGGATTGTTTTTACAGGCAAATGAAGGGACGATTTTTCTGGATGAAATTGGCGATATGCCTTTGTCTATCCAGGCAAAGGTCTTAAGGGTACTCCAGGACAAAAAATTCTATCCTGTGGGCAGCGAAAAACTTGTGGGGGCCGATGTCAGAATAATTGTAGCAACGAACAAAAACCTCGAGGAACAGGTCAAACGAGGGCTTTTTCGCGAAGACCTCTATTACAGGGTCCATGTAATCCCGATCCATTTACCGCCCTTGAGAGATAGAAAAGAAGACATCCCGCTTCTTGTCGATCATTTTCTGAACAAGTTTCGAGAGAAAGTTAAAAAGGAAATCAAAGGCTTTTCACCCCAAGCCATGCAGAAACTGATGCTTCATGATTGGCCCGGAAATGTTCGTGAGTTGGAAAACATCATTGAGTATGCTGCTGCCATGACCGACACCGAAATTATTAACGAAAATCTTATCTTTCAGACAAAAGTAATACCCGCAGTTACTTACATCAAGCCCCTCAAAGAGGCAAAGGACATTTTTGAAAGAGGGTATCTTATCTATCTCCTTGAAACGTGTAAGGGAAAGGTAAGCGAAGCGGCAAAGATGGCGGGGAAATATCGAGCTGATTTCTATCTTCTTCTCAAGAAACATGAACTTAACCCTGATGA
>Ga0351959_1108_pt1 | contig 21301 bp, 13 predicted proteins | sample TotcelT113001M13_FD_206836 | JGI IMG/M metagenome (GOLD analysis project Ga0351959, IMG submission 206836) | Enriched cells from coal bed in the Powder River Basin, Montana, United States - Total cells T11 rep3 HSBNCT.T11.300.1.M13 ...
TGCAGCCTTGCAGAGGTGGCGGTCAAACGCGGCTACGTCAGACCGGAGCTGGAGGATAGCGTCCACATCGAGATTCGTGGCGGGCGCCATCCCATCGTCGAAGCGCGACTCGAGCAGGGAGCCTTCGTGCCGAACGATACGTCCCTGTCCAATGACGATGCGCAGTTGATTATCCTCACCGGCCCCAACATGTCCGGCAAGTCGACCTACCTGCGGCAGGTGGCCCTCATCGTCCTCCTTGCGCAGACGGGCAGTTTCGTGCCCGCGGAGTCGGCACGCATCGGACTGGTGGATCGCATATTCACGCGGGTCGGCGCCCAGGAGGACCTGGCGTCGGGCCAATCCACTTTCATGGTTGAGATGATAGAGACCTCCAATATCCTCCACCACGCCACGCCACGCTCGCTGCTGGTGCTGGATGAGATTGGACGCGGCACAAGCACGTATGATGGCGTCTCAATCGCATGGGCCATCGCGGAGTACATCCACAACCACCCCTCCCTCGGAGCCAAGACGATATTCGCGACGCACTATCACGAGCTGGTGCAACTTGCGGAGCACCTGCCGCGGGTGCGCAACTACAACGTGGTAGTGGATGAAGACAACGGCAAGGTGCGGCTGCTGCACCGCATCGCGCCCGGAGGCGCGGACAAGAGCTACGGGATCCATGTGGCGAGGCTCGCGGGATTGCCGCGTGCCGTGGTCAACCGTGCCGAGGGTGTGCTGGAGCGTCTGGAGGCTTCGGCTCCCGGTCAGGAGCGCATGACGCACATGGCTCGAAGCGAAGCGGCGGGCCAGTTGAGCCTCTTTGGCGCGGATGATGGCCTGGCGAGAGAATTGTCGAGTCTCGATGTCGACTCTCTCACCCCGCTTGAGGCAATAGCCGTACTGTACACGTTGAGAGAGCGAGCGAAAAGACCGACCTGACGCTGGGCATCTCTGCCGAGCCGACTGTGTTTCCGTGCTTGACAAAGAGAAAGTGCGCTTCTACGCTTGCCTCACTTCTGACTGGACGCAGGACACAGCGAGTGCATCTGACTCGCTCGTCTCCTCTCTCTGAGAGCAGTGACGTTCGGTCTAGTTGATGCGATCGGCACGAAGGAGCGACGCTTTGGATTCGAGTCATGAGTCGCCCTCTCCGAGCCTGCTCATTCTTGCCCAGGTGGACCACGCCTGCGGTGACATAATTTCCTCTGTGCTTGAACAGCTTACCGCCGCTGGGGCGAAGAACGTGAACCTCGTCGCATCGCTGACCAAGAAGGGGCGCCCCGGATACCTTCTGTTCATCGATGTTCATGCCGACGACCTCGCGGCGGTGGAACGGTTGCTTGCGCTGGAACTTGGGGTGCTTGGCTGGCGTGTCATGGCAGGCGAGCATCGTGGCCCTGCTGTGGACGAGCAGATTGTTTGCATATCAGTTGCTCTGGACACCGGGCCGACTTCACTTGCCGTCCCTGCGAAGCTAGTGTCAGACACGCTGACCGGTCGCAGCGTGCCCCAGATTGAGCACGACTTCTGCGTTCGCCTCAAGGCAGAGCTTTTCGCTGCGCACGGCGTAGATATCCCTTTGCGTGTGTTGAAAGCACGCGTGCAGTCGGCGGTGTCGGAGGCGATTGAGTCTGCCCGCACGAAACCTGCTGGAACTCGCAAGGAGGACGAATGAACAAGTATATGCTGGCTGCCATCATGGGTGCATCTGCCGATGTGGACTTGATGAGCGCCGACCGGCTCGAAGCGCTCACCGGCGGCCACGGCATGGTCAATATGGCCGTGTGGGGTATCGCCAATGTGATTGCCGATGAACTCGCGAGAAAGAGGGACATCGCAATCAGTTTCAGCAATACCAGGACTCTGCCCGTCGATGAAGTGATTGCCAAGTGCATTGGAGCTGCCAAAGAGGCGGGTGCGGAGGCGGGCAACGCGTCTCTCTTGACCGCGGTGATGCTGTACCTGGCGGGTACCCCTGCTCATGCAGGTGTGCCTGTGGGAAACCGAAAGCTGGGAGCTCTTTGTCGCATGGCTTCGGGCGTACAGCGCTGCGGCGTGGCTATGATTCCGACTGCGAAGTGGGGAAACAAGGTCTCCGGTTTTGCTGCGGTGAAAGCTATCTATGACGCGATTGCCGCAGGCGAATTGACTGAGGTTGATGGACGTGACATACCCACAGGTGTCACTGCACTGTTCGTTGGCCATGCTCCTCTTGGTGAGGAGCACGCCATTCTCGAAGTTGCGAAGAGGTCGGCGGGTATTGGGACGAGAGCCATGATCGACGCCCAGGCCGGGGTTGGCGTGAAACCGGAGTTGCTCTATGACGCAATCTTCGGTGCGGCTGCTGCCCTGGAGATTGCGCATCCTGATGCGTGGACCATGGAACCAAACGGCGATGTCATCGAGGATTCCCCATATCTGGTGGGTAAGTCGGCATGTGAGGCGGCTGGTCTTCCGGCGCGCTTGACGCTGGAAGTCACCGGCGAGGTCTATGATACCGCGAAACTGGTGGGAGACCTCGGTCTCATACTGAAGGACGCCGGGGCGCCTACCGTGGTCGGGATGCTGTGTCTCCGTGATTTGCTACAGGTGTTCCAGGAGAGTGCGACTCCGTACAGGCCGACAACTCCCCCTATGGGGCATGCGTGCGCTGAAGGCGTTCTGGCCATGAAAGCGCTGATTGCGTGGGACTTCGACCGAGGGCGTGTTGCCGATGCTCTGGTGCAACTGATGCGCACCAAGCGGGTTGACCCCGAGATTGCACAGGTGGCCATCAACACTGTTGCGCGGAAGGCAGAGCAAGTCCGCCGCGGTACGGTGACGAACGTTGTGATACGAGCAACCGACCCCGAACGAAGCCGGGTCTTGCTTGACCGGGCCACCAAGTCGTATGAGTGGCTCATGTCCGGCTCGACGCTGGAACAGGTGGTGTATGCCCTCGAGATGGAGCGAAAGGCGAGGGTTGAGTCCGGAGCTGGCGCCATGCTCAGTCGAATGATGGGGAAAGATGTCTCATTCAACGTGCGAAAGATTGCCCCGAGGCATCACAAGAAGGGCATGCGTGGCAACTGGTGGGTCTTTGACATGGATGTTGATCTCGATATCACTATTGCCGGTCGTACCACGAAGCTTGACGGATTGGCGCAGAATTGCATTCCGCAAGCGGTGCTTGAGGGCAACAAGGAAATGGCCTCCGTTGTGGGTCTGGCTTGTCTGCCAATTGCCGAGTTCGCGCTTTCCCCCCACACCATAGCCAACATCACGGTTCCCGCTGCCATGGCAGCGTTGCTCGCCAAGGCAGTGCCGGCGGACGCTGCGCGTGTGGCCGAGAAGGCGGCGTTCATTACCGCAGCCATTCCCGGTACGCGCGAGAAGGCTCAAGAGGCGGCCGAGCGGGCCATCGAGATTCTATCAGCCATTCAGGGCTGACCGACCGACGGACAGCAGCGGTTGATGGTGAGAGGAGGATGTCGCGTGAAGGAATATGGCGACTTCATCAACGAAGAAGACAGGATGATGATTGCGACGCTTCGCGAGTACGTGAAGGCGGAGATTGTACCTTGTCGGCAGCAACTTGACGATGACGCCGAACGCATCCATGTGCACAGGGTGCTTGATGGGCTTGCAGCACTCGGGATGCACAAACGAGGCTTGCCCGAGCAGATGGGGGGAATTCGTACGAGCGCCGTGTCCCTCGTTGTCGGCTATGAGGAGGTATCGCGGGGTGATTGCGGAATCGCGATGACTCTGAGTGTGCCGCCGTGGGTATTCGGCCCTGCCATGCGGTCGCACAACGAGAGAGTTCTGATTGACCTCTGCCCCCCATACTGCGGCGACTCGTTCGTCGAGGCGTGCCAGGCAATGACTGAGCCTGAGGGTGGCTGCAACATCGAAAGCGCCGAGTATCGAGGCAAAGCGATTCACACCAGGGCTCGTCTTGAGGGCGATCATTGGGTGATTAGCGGCGCCAAGCAGTTCCCTAGTGGCGCGAGTGTTGCGGATGTTTACCTCGTCACGTGCACCACCGATCCTGATCTGGCGGAGAATGGCATCGCGTTGATCTACGTGCCGGCGGACACTCCCGGAATCTCGTTCAGCAAGCCAGAGGACAAGATGGGCATGAGGTTCACCGATGTAAATGCCTCCATCTATCTCGACGATGTCCGTGTGCCCCGGGAGTATCGCGCGTCAATGGAGCCCGGTAGGGACCTCCAGAGTTTCAGGAACTTCTTGGCTTGGGGACGGCTTTCGAGTGCGGCGTTCGCGGTTGGTGCTGCGCAGGGTGCGCTCGACATCGCTCTGGAGTTCACTGGGAAGAGATACTACGGTGGCAAGCAGGTGCGGCAACACACACTCCAGGCCTCGATGCTCGCGGACATGATGATTGGTGTAGAGAGTGCGAGATACTACTACCTGACCGTGGCGAGCATGTTCGACAACCGCAAGGCCTACGGGCCTCCGTACAGCGATGAACAGATTGCGCGAGCTTCCGGCGCCAAGGTGTATGCCTGTGACACTGCGGTCAAGGTCTGCAACATGGCCATGGAGTTAACTGGCTCGTATGGCTACATGCGTGACTACCACATCGAGAAGTACCTGCGTGACAGCAAGATTGTCCAGCTCTGGGAGGGTGGCGCGCAGCTTGGGCGCATCGATGTGGCAAGGGCGCGATATCCGATGGTTCCGTACGTCTAGGTGCAGCCCCCTTGTCGATCGACACGGGCTGATGCGATTCAACTCGCGCCCTCGAGGGGCGCTGTCAATCGGGAGTCGCGCCTATTCGCGATCGTAGACCTCTCGATTTATGCAGTTCGGCATGCGCTCGCCACGTAGTCCCATGAGGAACTGCTCCACTGCCATGGTCCACATCTTCCTTCGCGTCTCGACGACCGCACTGCCGATGTGCGGCATGATGATGATGTTGTCGAGGGTGAAGAGTGGGCTGTTGAGTGGCAGCGGCTCAACACTCGTGACGTCAAGCGCGGCCCTGAGGATACGGCCCTTCTTGAGGGCCTCGTATAGTGCTGCGTCATCCACGATTGGGCCCCGTGCTACGTTCACGAGTATGGCCGTCGGCTTCATCGCCGCGAATTCCGCCGCCCCGAACATGTTTCGTGTGTCATTCGTGAGGGGCACAACAATAACGACGAAGTCGGACTCAGCCAGCATGTCGTGGAGGTTCGACCGGAACTCTACGTTGAGAAGTGATTCCGTCTCTGGCTTCCGCGACCGGCTATAGTAGAGAACCCGCATGTTGAAGGCACGCGCCCTCTTCGCAATGTGGGTCCCGATATGCCCCAGGCCGATGATGCCCAGTGTCTTGTTGTTCACGTCGACGCCCGGCAGCTCCAGATGAGCGTGGGCTTTCCATCGGCCGTCGCGGGCGAATTTCTCGCCCTCTACTATCCGCCTGGCCGCAGCTATGAGCAACCCCATCGCGAGGTCAGCGGTGGTCTCTGTGAGGACGTGGGGGGTATGGCCAACCGGGATGCCTCTCCGTGTGGCCTCGGCCAGGTCAATGTTGTCACAGCCGTCACCCATGTTGCTGATTACCCGCAATCGCGGCGCTGCTGCGAACACCTCGGGTGTGACGTGGTTGGCGCACGTGAGAAGGCCCTCGATAGTTGGGACCTCTCTCAGCAGTTTGGCAACGGGCATCTCCTCCACCCCCTGCCACACCTTGAAGTCGTGGAGACCTCGCAGTCTCTCCAACACGTCAGGGAAGAAATCCCTGCAGATGTAGACCCTGGCCATTCAACTCTCCTTTCACGCGGCAAGCCCGCCAAAGACCTTGCACCTTCATGCGACCGGCGACGCTGCTACCTCGGTCTGCGTCCGCCCTGGCCTCTTTCGCGCATGGATGCAATGTGAACTGCTGTCACTTCTGGTATATGTGCCGGTGGGCACGGACATCATCGACCATGTCGCGGACCGAGTTCGTGAGGTCATAGCGAGCGGTCCAGCCCCAGTCCTGGTGAGCAAGAGAGTCGTCCAGTCGTTCCGGCAGGTTCTGGACGAGTTCAATCATCTTCAGATCCGGAGCGAAGTCAAGCATCGCACCTGACACGACTCGTCGGACCTCGCTTGCCAGATTATCCGCTGTCGTTGAGAAGCCGAAGAGGTTGTACATTCGCCTCGTGAGAGACTCTTGCGGAGCATTTCTGAGCCCGACCAGCCCCTCGACTGCGTCCTTCACATAGGTTACGGATATGGACGTCTCAGGTGCTACGTAAATCGTGTACGGTTGACCGAGGGCCGCGTCTTGTACGGCACGGTACACGTAGGCGCTTTGTGCGGTGTCGAATCTGCCCATGCCCATCAGCGGCGTGAGTCGCACCCCCCGAAAGTCCACATTGAACCGCCGGGCGTAGTACTCCCCAAGCCGCTCGCCGCAGACCTTTGTTGTTCCGTACATGTTCGGAGGATGCTGTGCGATGTCATTGGGCACCACTCTTGGGACGTCACGCCCATAGGTGGCGAGAGAACTCAGAAACAGCACTTGCTTGACGCCAAACAGACGTGCTGCTTCCAGCACGTTGTACGTGCCCCCGATGTTCGCCACGTATGCAGCCTGAGGATTCTGCTCGCTGGCGGGGGGCAAGATTGCCCCCGCATGGAAGATGCAGTCAGGAGAGCTTTCCTTCACCGCGTCGAGTACCTGTGACCAGTTGCCGATATCGCCTCTGAATGCTCGCACGGTCGCCGGTGTCTCGCCGAGTCTGGAGGTGGCCGCCACATCGAGTATGGCCACATCTTCTCCTCGCCGCAACAGAAGGTTCATCAGGTGGTAGCCTATGAAACCAAAGCCGCCTGTTATGAGATTCTTGCTCATCTCTTCTTCTCTCGGCACTGTCCCCTGTCTCTACTTCTTTGTGGGAATGAGGCCTTCCTCGTATGCGATTTCGGCTGCCCATTGCGCGGCCTTGCCGCACACGTCCGGACAATGCGTCGTGTGTCCCCCGGCATCAAGAAACTTCTTCATCTCATCCGGGTCTGGCAGGTAGTAGGGGCGACCGAAGAGCTTCATCTGCATCTCACGGCAGATTATGCTGCCAAACTGATCCATGAACTTGCGATGAAGCTTCCTTGCTGTGGCAAAACTGACGAAACGAATCTTCTCCGGGTCTGCGAAGTTGTCGCGCTCACGGCCACGGAGGCCGCTGAGGAACATGATGCCGGCGACATACGCCCCGCAGCTGCCGTCACCGACCGTTGCTCCTCCGCCCGCGTAGCCGCTCATCGCCTTGAAGACTGCGTCATTCCTCATGTCGAACGCGTCCTGCAGCGCGGCGACCACACATTGCCCGCAACCTCCATACCGCTTCTCGTAGTCGGAGCCCAACTCGTAGGCTTTCTTGAGAGTCGCCTCTTGTTTCGCGGTGGCCATCTGTTGTTACACTCCTTTCTTTGCGCGCTATGTGCGCGCGGCTTGCCGGAACAGGCTTACCCCTTAGTGTCCAAGTGTCCGTCCCCTCTAGAACTTGATCATCTGATGCGGGAGCCAGAGGATGATGTCAGGAATGGCGATGCATAGAATCAGGGCTACAACGATAAGTGCCACAAATGGCAACACGCCCCGAATGATGTGGCCCGTGTCTATGTTCCACTCTGGCTTGGCTATACCTTTCAGGTAGAAGATGGCGTATGCCATCGGCGGAGTCATGAAGGACATTTGCAGATTCACCACTATCATCATGGAAAACCACAATGGGTCGAATCCGAGCGCCGGGGCCAGTGGAGTGACGAGTGGGACCATGATGAACACTATGCCGATCCAGTCGATGAGCATCCCCATGATGAAGATGACAAACTGGACTGCGAAGAACGTGCCCCATTTGCCCCCCGGCATCGCAAGCAGGACGTCCTGGATGACATTTCCGCCTCCGAGTCTGAGAAACACGGATACGAACATCTGAGCGCTCCAGCCGATGACCAGCGCCATTGAAGTGATTCGCATGGTGTCAATCATGCAGTCGCGCAGCACGGGCCAGTTAAGCCTGCGGTAGGCGAGCGTAAGGGCTGTTGCGGCGAGAGCACCCACCGCTGCGGCTTCGGTTGGCGCCGCTATGCCGAAGAATATGACACCGAGAACACTGAACATCAGGAATAGAGGCGGCAGCATCCCGGTGAAGAGCACGTTGAGCTTGTGGGCCGTCGTGACCTGGCGCTCTTCCGTTGTCAGCGGCGGCGCGTCGGCTGGCCGCAGCCACGCCCGCATGCCAACATACAGCATGTAGAGACCTGACAGCAGAAATCCCGGGCCGAAAGCTCCCATGAACAGTTTGCCGACCGATATCTGCGCCATTGGACCGTAGACGACGAGCATCAGGCTGGGTGGAATGAGGATACCCAGTGTTCCGCCGGCGCATACGCAGCCGCATACGAGGTCCTTGTTGTAGCCGCGCTGCAGCATGCTCGGGGTCGCGATAAGCGCAATCATGATGACTGATGCGGCGATGACACCGACGCAGGCAGCCAGTATCGTCCCCATGAGGATGGTGGCGATAGCCAATCCACCTCGGAACGGTCCGAACGCGAGGTGAAGTCCCGCGTAGAGCCTGTCCGCCGCACCCGATTTCTCGACCATCATGCCCATGAAGACGAACATGGGCACCGCAAGAAACACGTAGTTCGACATCATGTCCCAGATACGCACGTAGAAGAGACTCCACGCGCCGGCAGAGCCGAGATTCAGCACTCCTACGAGCATGGCGATACTGCCTAGGACGAACACGAGCGGGAATCCGATGAGGATGCCGACGATGGCAAGTCCAAACATCACGATGGTGACTGTCTCCGGACTCATATCTACCATGGCGCGCGACCTCCCCTCAGAAGCGTTGCAGTGTCGCGCATGAATATCACTGCTCCCTGGAGCAGCAATAGGAAGAAGCCAAGTACGATGATGGTCTTGAAGGGCCACAACAGCGGATACCAGAGGCTGTCGTACGATATCTCCCGCGTCAGGAATGACTGCCAGGCGTTCGCACCGAATACCTTTGTCCACATGAAGACCAGCGGAAAGAACAGGAACACGGTCAACACGACGTCCAGCAGCAACCTGTTTCTTGTCGAAAGCCGGGAGTAGACGATATCCACGCGTATGTGGGAGGCGTGGTAGTGCACGTAGGGCAACCCCAGCGAGATGATCGCGGTCCCCAGCATGTAACTGAGTTCGTACGCCCAGTTCGTGGGGTTGTTGAACACGTAGCGCATGAATACGTCAAATGTGATGACGAATATGAGGACGGGGATGGCAACGGAAACTGTGCGACCTGACCACTCGCTCAGGAATCCGACTCCATCATATATCTTCTTGAGAACGGCCATACACTCTTCTCCTGACACCCTTCCGGCAGCCGCGGGAATCTCTGCCCGCGACTGCCGGACCAGTGATGCTGATCTCACACGCGCTAGTCGAACAGCGTATAGGCCGGTTCGATGCCGGCAAGCGAATGCCAGGTGCGGAAGAAGTCCGTCTGGTGCTGCAGCACCATCTTGAACGTCGCATCGGTTGCCGAATACTGCTCCATCTTAGCGCGGCTCTTTGCCGCGATGTCTCTCTGGAAGTCCTCTTCAACCTCGAATATCTTGGTGCCGTAGGCGATGAACTTGGCCATTGCCTCCGCGTCGGCCTTCCTGGTCTTCAGTTGGCCGTAGTACTCCATTGCCTGTATCTCGTCGACAAGTAGCCCTTGGAGGTCAGCAGGCAAGTCGTTCCAAGCCGCATGGTTCATCAGGATGACATTGATGTAGCCGGGCGACTGGATGCCTGGCACGCCTATGTAGTCCATGATCTCCTGGAAACCTAGGGGCCAGTTGTAACTCGGCGGGCCGAGTTCAAACGCATCGATGACGCCGCGCTCGACTGCCTGGTAGAGTTCGCCTCCGGGGATCTGCACCACGGAGGCGCCATACTGGGCCAGAATCTCCCCCCAGAGTCCAAGCGTCCGGAACTTGAGGCCCTGGAAATCGGAGGCCTTGGTCAACGGTTTCTTTGAGTGTGCGAAGAGTTCCGGTGCGCCGGGGTCTCCGCCGAGGACCAGACCCCAGTCCTTATAGACGGAGCGCATGACCTCAAGACCGTCGCCCTGTCGAATCCACGCGATCAAGTCCGCCGTGGATGGGCCTGCGGGCGTTCCTGAACCTCCCATGAGGTACATCGTTGGGCCCATGCGGTTCAGATCCATTGAGGCGGCATTGGTGGCCATGTCGATGCCTCGTGCCTTCACAGCGGGAGTAGTCTCATCTCGAGGAGTGATCGCGCCCTCAGGGTAGAGTGTGATGTCCAGCCGACCGCCTGAGGCCACGCGGATGCGATCGGTCAGTTCCTGAAGCACGATGTAGATGGCAGCTCCGGATGGGCTGATGTCCTGCCACACGTACTTAAAGACTTTGGCTGCAGGTTGCGACGGTGTTGTTGGCGTGGTTGGAGTCGTGGGTGTTGTTGGCGTGGTTGGAGTCGTGGGGGGTGCCGCCTCAGGGGCGCACGCCACGATCCCGAACCCGAGTACCAGGATCGCTGCCATCAGTAGACTGAATGGTCGCCTAGTCATTCTCCACCTCCTTGCGCTACAGAGAAAGGACCAATCATGAGTGACCTAAGGACGAGTGGGAGAGGAGACCTGCGGCGAGAGCTTCAGTGGGGAGCAAACCTGAACGCTAACCGGCCTCGCCTCTCATCCTGTCTGCATGCTGCCTGTGCCTCCAGTTGGCGATGTGAGTCGGGCGACAATGAGTTATCACCAATCTGTGTACGCCTGCAGTATTCGGTTGTCAAGGTCGGCGTACCTTTGAGGTCACCGATGTTGCCGCCGTTGCCGTTCTTTCGCCTCATTCCCGTGTTCCCGCGGCATGGTCGAGGAAGGAGGCGGTCCATCCTGCAGGTGAAACGGCCCTGACCTCAGGTGGTGAGTGATTCAGCTTTCCCCTACGTCTACGTTTGGGCGACCAGCGCGATGCCTCTGTCCAGCGCCGCGAGGTTCCGTTCGAGTACTGGTCCCTTGAATCGGTCGGCCAGGACGTCCGCCATGTCCTTTCGCTCCAGCGGTGCTACGTCGGCGCCGATCAGCACGCCGAGCATGACGATGTTAGTGAATATCGGGTCACCCATGTCGAGCGCCGCCGCGCTGGCGTCTACGACCGTACACCGGGACGAGTAGCGCTTGAGCGCCCCGAAGAGTTCCTCCAGCGCTGGATAGGTCGCCCGTCCGCTGCTCACATCGGGTGGGTAGACGGGTCGGGAGTTCGTGACGACGACGGTCGACGGATTGCCGAGCTCCGAGAGGAGACGCAGGGCCTCGGCGGGTTCAAGGGTGAGAATGACGTCGGCTTGCCCTGCCGGTATCAGCGGGCCGTATGACCGGTCTCGGGAGACGCGGACGTGGCTGGCGACGGGGCCGCCGCGCTGCGATACCCCGTAGGTGTCCCCGACACTGGCGGTGTACCCGCGCTGGACGAGGGCCTGCCCGACGAGCTGAGCCATCAGCACGTTGCCCTGCCCCCCGACTCCTCCGATGATGAGGTTCAGAGGCTCTTTGGAAAGCTCTTTCATGCTGCCTCCCTCTCGATCGCCTTCTGAGGACAGATGTCGGCGCAGAGGCCGCAGCCGGTGCAGATAGCCTCGTCGATCTTCGCCCGTCCGGCTTCCTGGTCCCAGATGAGGCCGGGGCACCCGAAGACGCGGATGCAGAGGCGGTTGCAACCGCAGGCGTCGCCGACACACACGGAAGGGTTCACGCGCATGTTGTACGGCCGGGCCTTGTCGCGGCGCCCTCTCACCAACTCGCAGACGCGCCGCATGATGAGAACGCGCGCGCCCCCCGTTTCGTCCGCAATCATGTCCAGCAGTGTTCGCGTGCTGTCTTCAAGGTCGAAGGGGTCACATACCTCAACCCGCGCGCCGAGCGCCCGGCACAGGGCTTCCATATCGACCCTGGGCGCCGGGTCTCCCGTGGCGGCCCGTCCGACTCCCGGATGCGGCTGGAAGCCCGTCATCGCCGTGGCCGAGTTGTCCAGTATCGCAAAGATGAAGTTTGCCTTGTTGTAGACACCGTTCACGAGCGCGGGTATACAGGCATGGAAGAAGGTCGAGTCTCCGGCGATGGCCAGCACGGGCTGGTCGAAACCAAACTCCTTGAGGTTGCCGAGACCATTCGCCACACCCACTCCCCCGCCCATGCAGTGCATCGTGCGCTCCTGGAAGAACCCGGCGCCGATGAATCCGAGGGAATAGCATCCGATGTCGCCGGCCACTAGTCCGTGACGACCGTCTATCGCCAGCGCATTCTTGAATATCCAGTAGGAGCCGCGATGCGGGCAGCCAGGACACAGGTTGATGGCGCGCGGCGGCACCATCTTCGCCGCTTCACCAAGCCCCTGAGAGTAGGATGCATCCCTACCGGCAACCTTGTAGGGGACGTTCAGAATCGCCCCCAGTGTCTGTGCGACGAGGTCCGTGCCGAGCGCGCCCCACGACGGTATGTGCCCCGAGCGCTTGCCGAGGTACGTCTTGGGCGGCAGCGACGCGCCCAGGCTCGCCGCGAACTCCATCACGTTCCCCTCGGTGAACGCGTCGATTTCCTCCACGAAGAGGACCTTTGATGACCGCTCGAGCTGCTTCCGTACGGCCTGCTCGGGGAGCGGCCACGTCGTGCCGAGTCGGAAGATTCCGACCCTGCTTCCCAATCCCAGCATGGCGACGGCTTCTTGACAGTACAGGTGACAGACGCCCGACGTGATGACGAGCAGCTCGGCTTCCTCCGGTCCCTCGTACGTGTTGAACGCGGATGCCTCGAACAGAGGCACGACTCTCTTCAGCCGTTCGTGCGCCTTGTGGTGCAGGATACCGAACGGGCCGGATGTGAACTGGCTCTTCGCCGGCTTGCACATGTCCCACACGTCGGGGAAGCGGGCTGTCCTGCGCTCCGAGGGCAGCTCGCCCAGCACGACCTTTCCCCGGGTGTGCGCCAGCCTCGTTGTCTCGCGCACGAAGCAGGGGTTGTCGACAAGTCGCGAGATTTCGAACGCCCACTTGACCATGTCCTTCGCCTCTTGGGCGGTCGATGGTTCAAGCAGCGGCATGTCCATCCACTTGCATATCCAACGGGAGTCCTCTTCGTTGGAGCTGGATATCGCCGACGGGTCGTCACCTGTGACCAGCACGAGCCCGCCCGTGCCGATTCCCGTCATGATGAGATTCACAAGGAAGTCCGAACAGACATTGACGCCGTTCTGTTTCATGGCCGAGAGGGCGGGTATGCCCGCGAACGATGCGCCCGCCGCCGCTTCGCACGCCACCATCTCGTTGACCGACCACTCGGTGTGAATCCGCATGTTCTTTGCCACAGCGGCGAGGACCGAGAGGATCTCGGACGAGGGGGTTCCGGGGTACTGGGACGAGAATCCGACGCCTCCCTCCAGCGCTCCGCGCGCTATTGCCTCGTTGCCCATCAGCAACTGAGTGGTTCCAGGGGCATTGACGTCAATACCCTCCATGGCTGTCCTCCTTCATCTCTCTACGCATGCGGATCTCGACAGCGGCGGTGGTCACGCGCCTCCCTGCAGTGCGTTGGCCACCTTCGGACACGTGCCGAGATAGGCAAGGTCGTTCTTCGTTCCCGTCAGGGCTGTCAGGTTGCGCACCGCCCTCCGTTTCTTGTCACGCGACGCCTTCTTCTCCTGCGCCAGGCTGTCCGCGGGCAGTGGCTTCGCCTCCAGTGCCCCGCCTCTGCGCGCGGCTTCGAAGGCGTGCCGGCCGCCTTCGGTACGAACCAAGACCGTGTTCCAGTCCTGCTGTCCTCGACCGGAGCCGACCGAGAGGTCGGCGAGCTCTCCGGTCAGGTCCCAGCAGAAGCTGCACGCCTTGTTAGCGGCCTGCCGGTCCTCACCCGGCTCGAGCCATCGCTTCGTGGCGCAGAATTCGGCAATCAGAATCTTCACGTTCCGGACGTCCACTCTGCTCCCTGTGTGATTGCCCGTCCGTTTGCGCAGAGAGGCAACCTGGCACGGGAGACAAGCAAGGCCGAGCTTCGCACTGCTTTCTTTGGGGATGCTGTTGAACGCGGCGAGGACGCGGGCGTATCGATGCTGTGCAGAGAGGTGGGCGACGACTGAGGCGGCGTCGCTCAGGAGAACGGGAGTCGGCGCTCCGGCGCTCCTGGATGAGGCAGCCAGATTCCTCGAACGGAGCCCTTCGTGCCCCTCTCCGTCCAGGCCGGAGCCGGGTATTGCGTCGATGGCGCCGTGCTCGAGCGAGAAGCGCAGCAGCGCGGCCACCACTCCGCCTCCGCCGGCTGCCGCCCTCGTCTCTGGGGCGGTCGCCTGCGCCAGATAGGCGCCCTTCACGATGCCCAGGTCATCCGGGCTGAACGGCTCGCCGAATACCGAATGGCTCAATTCGCCGAGGTCCGTCTCTGTGCGCGGACAGTTGCTGTAGCAGCTACCCTCCGGCAACGTGCAGCAGTCGAGCTGTACGATGCGGCCGTTCTGCGCTCCCAAGTAGGGGCAGCCCGCCGCGCAGCCGCCGCAGAGAGGGCAGAGTCCCCTGTCGATGACGTCCGCCCTCAATCTGAACGAGGCGAAGGCCTGTGTCTCCACGTGCACCTCCTCGATGCTTGATACAATACGGACTCAGATGTCACGTAGGTCCCGCCCGAACTTGGTTCGGGCACGAACCGCAACAAGACACCCGTATGGTTCCTGCCGATTGAGTGCAAGGCAGCCAATGGAAACCGGGTACCGGTCGGTCTCTCGCCTCTACGGGGAGCGCGTCGCCTTCTGGTGACTACGCTCCAAACTGCTGCCGTGGCCGCAGCCGGCTTGATGAGCGGGAGAGTAGGCCGGGGCGGTTGAAATGTCAATGCATCACGTGATTCATTGTGTTGGATGAAGAGGCCGTTCCGGTTGCTTTCTTGCCCAACCAGGCACGGGTTGATTGACGGCTTATGCAACAGGTGGTAAAATGGCTGTTTGCGGCATGACTATGCTTCTGTTTTCCCCATTTGCCTTCTAGCTCCCCCCCCCTTGTTGTGCTTTTTTGAGAGTAACTGTTTCGCAAGACTACGTGTGTGTAGGAGTGTGCAATGCCTTTGACGTCTACTCCGTTGACCCCTGTCGTGCGTTCCTTTGCCCGGCACCCCGAAGTTATCGAAGTCCCGAATCTTGTCAGAGTTCAGACTGAGTCCTTCGAGTGGTTCAAGAGAGAGGGACTGAGCAAGCTCTTCGAAGAAGTGTCTCCTATCCGGGACTACACGCGCAACAGACTGGAGTTGGAGTTCCACGATTTTGAGTTCGATGAGCCGAAGCATTCCGTGGATGAGTGCCTCGAACGCGGACTGACCTATGCGGCTCCGCTTCGCGTCGTCGTTCGTCTCACCATCAAGGAAACCGGCGAGATCAAGGAAGAGCGGCTCTTCTTCGGCGATTTTCCGCTGATGACTGACGCGGGAACATTCATCATCTCTGGCGCCGAGCGCGTGGTGGTGAGTCAGTTGACCCGGTTCCCCGGTGTGTACTTCACCCTTGCGAGGGACCCTGTGAGCGGCCGGCAACTCGGATTCGCCAAACTCGTTGCGGAGCGAGGTGCGTGGCTGGATTTCGATACTTCCAGCCGAAACGTCATCTCGGTTCGTGTGAGCGGCAAACGCAAGCTCACTGCAAGCACGCTTCTCCGCGCTGTGGACCAGAAATACAGCACCGACGAAGACCTGCTCAATCTGTTCCAGAGCGTTGACACGGCGCCCGATCATCAGTTCATGGCGTCGACTATCGAGCGCGACCCCCTCATTCGCGATCATGCGGCGGCGCTTGTGGATATCTACCGCAAATTGTCGTCCGGCGAACCCCCCAGCCTGAACAGCGCCAAGACGCTGCTCAACAATTTCCTCTTCAATCCGCGCCGATACAGTCTGGGAGAGGTCGGCCGCTACAAGCTGAACAAGAAGCTTGGTGTGGAAGTGCCGAGCGATTACCTCGGGCTCACGCCCGACGACCTCGTGCAGATAGTCCGACACATCATCCTGTTGAATAACGGCCGCGAGACGCCTGATGACATCGACCATCTGGGCAACAGGCGCGCGCAGGGCGTCGGGTTCCTCCTGCAGAATCAGTTCCGTGTGGGACTGCTTCGCCTGGAGAGGGCGGTCAAGGAGAGGATGAGTATCCTCGGCTCTGAGGCCGCGACTCCGTCAGCGCTCATCAACATCAGGCCGGTGACCGCCGCGATCAAGGAGTTCTTCGGCCGTTCGCAGTTGTCCCAGTTCATGGACCAGACGAATCCGCTTGCCGAGTTGACGCACAAGCGCCGCCTTTCGGCAATGGGTCCGGGCGGGTTGTCCCGTGATCGCGCCGGCTTTGAGGTCCGAGACGTGCATCACTCCCACTACGGCCGCTTGTGTCCCATCGAAACACCGGAAGGCCCCAACATCGGACTCATCGGCACCCTGGCGACGTATGCGTCAATCAACAAGTTCGGGTTCATCGAGACGCCCTACCGCAGGGTGGTACACGAGCTTCCCGCTGACTCGTCCGGACTTCTCGGACGAGTGCTGAAGCAAGAAGTGGTAGCCGCGGACGGCAAGGTCGTGGCGAAGGCCGGCGTTCGGGTTACGAAGGACCTTGCCCGTGCCATCGCTGCGCTTGCCCCGCAACAGGTGAAGGTTGCTCCGTTCGTTACCACCGAGGTCCGCAACCTCACTGCTGACGAAGAGGAGCAGTACAGCATCGCCGAAGCGAACGTTCGCCTGAACGCGCACGGTGAATTCCTTGACGATCGCGTTGATGTCAAGCGCGGCGCACGGTACTTCCGTGAGGGTCAGGACAAAGTCGACCTCATGGATGTTTCGCCCAAGCAGATCTTCAGCGTGTCCGCCGCGCTCATTCCGTTCCTTGAGCACGATGACGCCAACCGGGCACTCATGGGCTCCAACATGCAGCGCCAGGGGGTGCCGTTGCTGCGTCCCGAGGCGCCGTTCGTCTCCACAGGAATGGAGGGCGAGGTTGCGCGATACAGCGGCCAGGCGTTGTTTGCTGACTGCAACGGAATCGTGACGTCGGTCACTGGCTCGCAGATTGTGATTCAGGATGACCGCGGCGATCCGCACTCCTACAAGCTGGAGCGTTTCGTGCGAACCAACCAGGGCACGTGCATCGACCAGCGGCCGCTTGTGAGAAAGGGCGACCGTGTGGAGAAGGGGCAGATCCTTGTGGACACCTCGTCGCTCCAGGGAGGACTGCTGGCCCTGGGCCGAAATGTTGTGTGCGCCTTCATGAGCTGGCGCGGCTACAACTACGAGGATGCCATCATCGTGAGTGAGCGCCTCGTCAAAGATGATGTGTACACATCCATCCACATCGAAAAGTACGAGACTCAGGAACGCAGCACGAAGCTCGGCCCTGAAGAGATTACCCGTGACATACCGAATGTGAGTGAGGACAGTCTTGGAAACCTCGACGACGAGGGCATCGTCCGCGTCGGAGCTGAGGTCAAGCCGGGCGATATCCTCGTTGGCAAGATTACCCCGAAAGGTGAGACGGAGCCGTCGACAGAGGAGAAGCTGCTCAGGGCTATCTTCGGCGAGAAGGTTCGTGATGTGAAGGACAGTTCGCTGCGGATGCCTCCGGGCGCAAGAGGGCGTGTGCTCTCCATGCGCATATTCTCTCGCGACAATCACGATGAACTACCGGCCGGCGTGAATCGGCTTGTGAGGGTCTGGGTTGTCCAGCGCCGCAAGCTGTCCATCGGCGACAAGATGTCCGGACGCCATGGCAACAAGGGTGTCGTGTCTATCGTGCTGCCGGAAGAGGATATGCCGTTCCTGCCGGATGGCACTCCCGTCGACATCGTTCTCAATCCGCTCGGTGTGCCGTCGAGAATGAACATCGGCCAGGTGCTGGAAGCCCATCTGGGCTGGTCTGCGCGGCTGTTCGGGTTCAGGGCGGTGACGCCCATCTTCGGTGGGGCCGAGACCGTGCAGATCGAAGATGAGTTGTGCCGGGTATGGATGGCGTGGCAGGCGCAGGCAGTGAACATCAATCCGAAGGTCACATGTGCCGTGGACGGCGAAGCCCTCGGCGACTGGCTGTCCGAGAAGGGCTTCGCTCCTGAGGAGGTCATGGATACCAGCAAGGTGGGTGTCGCCAAGCATGTGGCTCTGCGCCTCTGGCTGGACACCCAGCAAGTTGACGCCACGGGGGCTACTGATGAAGAGGTCGAGAAGATGGCCAAGAAGGTGTACGAAGAGCGCAGGGCCTATCCTCCGACGTTCGGTAAGATGATGATCAGGGATGGCAAGACCGGGGAACCATTCGACCAACCGGTGACCATCGGCGGTGTCTACATCATGAAGCTCATCCACCTCGTGGAGGACAAGGTTCACGCTCGCTCCACTGGACCGTACTCCCTCATCACGCAGCAACCGCTTGGCGGCAAGGCGCAGTTCGGCGGCCAGCGCTTCGGAGAGATGGAAGTGTGGGCGCTCGAGGGCTATGGCGCCGCGCATACGCTGCAGGAGATGCTCACGGTCAAGTCGGACGACATTGTGGGACGAGCCCGGGCCTATGAGTCAATCATCAAGAACGAGGACGTCCAGAGTCCCAGCATACCCGAGGCGTGCAAGGTGCTGTTCATGGAACTCCGGGCGATGGGATTCGCGGTGGAGCTCCTCAACGAAGAGGAAGAGAGAATCAATATCACGGGCGACGTGAAGCCTCGTTTCAAGTCCAAGCTGTAGGGAGAGGTTTAAGCAAATGGTTCAATTTGATGACATAAGCGCCATTCAGATCAGTCTTGCTTCGCCGGACCAGATACGTGGCTGGTCGCACGGTGAGGTGACTAAGGCCGAGACGATCAACTATCGGACTCTCAAGCCTGAGCGGGACGGTCTGTTCTGCGAGCGGATCTTTGGTCCGGTGAAGGACTACGAGTGTCACTGCGGCAAGTACAAGAAGATACGCTACAAGGGCGTCATCTGCGACAAGTGCGGCGTCGAGGTCGCTCACTCAAGCGTTCGACGCGAGCGCATGGGCCACATCGAACTGGCGGCGCCGGTGACGCACATCTGGTTCGCGAAGCTTGTCCCTTGCTGGCTGGGCATTCTCCTTGACCTCTCTCCGAAGAACCTGGAATCCGTCATCTACTTCGCCCGCTACCTCGTCATCTCCGTTGATGCGGATGGCATCGAAGCCAGGGCGAAGGAACTCATCGAGCACGGCCAGGACGAAGATGCCGAGAAGATTCGCGACATCAAGCGCAACATGCTCCTCAACGAGGAAGAGTACCGCGAACTGAGCGAGAAGGCTGGGGGATTGTTCAAGGCCGGTATGGGCGCGGAGTCCATTCTCGAGGTGCTGCGTGAGCTGGACATCGAGAAGCTTCACGAGGATCTGCTCGAAGGTATCCGCACGGCGTCTCGTCAGCAATACGACAAACTGAGCAAGAAGCTCCAGCTTGTCGAAGCGCTGCGTGAGAGCGGCAATCGTCCGGAGTGGATGGTTGTCACCGTGCTGCCGGTTCTTCCTCCTTCGCTGCGACCGGTTGTGCAACTCGATGGTGGCCGGTTTGTGATCAGCGACCTGAATGACCTGTACCGAAGGGTCATCAATCGAAACAACCGGCTTCGCCGCCTGATGAATCTCGGGGCGCCTGAGGCCATCATCCGCAACGAAAAACGCATGCTTCAGGAGGCTGTCGATGCGCTCGTTGACAACGGGAGGCGCGGTCGTGTGGTCACCACGGGCAACAACCACGCGCTGAAGTCACTCTCCGCCATGCTCGCTGGCAAGCAGGGAAGGTTCCGGCAGAACCTTCTCGGCAAACGTGTTGACTACAGCGGCCGCTCCGTTATCGTTGTCGGCCCCAATCTGAAGCTGCACCAGTGCGGCATCCCGCGGCGCGTGGCGCTGGAGCTATTCAAACCGTTCATCATGCACAAGCTTATGGAGAAGGGGTACGCCAACAACGTGAAGGTTGCCCGCCGCCAGGTGGAGCGGGCACGGCCGGAAGTGTGGGATCTCCTTCAGGAAGTGGTGAAAGAGCGTCCTGTGATGCTCAACCGCGCTCCTACGCTCCATCGGCTCAGTATTCAGGCATTTGAGCCCGTGCTCATCGACGGAGACGCATTCCAGCTTCATCCTCTCGTCTGCTCAGCGTTCAACGCTGACTTCGACGGCGACCAGATGGCGGTGCACGTACCGCTCTCAAAGGCCGCGGTTCAGGAAGTGCGTGAACGCATGCTCAGCGTGTACAACATGCTTCTCCCCAGCAACGGTATGCCGGTTGCGTCGCCCAGCCTTGATATCGTACTTGGGTGCTACTACCTCACCATCCCCAAGCCCAACGCGAAAGGCAAGGGCAAGGCGTTCAGCAGCCCCGACGACGCCAGGCTCGCCTATGATTCTGGCGTTATCGATCTGGGCGCGGAGATTCGGGTCAGGTATCAGGGTGAGATGATGGAGACCACCGTCGGACGCATCATCTTCAACAATGCACTGCCACCGCAGATGCGCTTCCAGAACAAGACCATGAACAAGTCCTCAATCCGTTCGCTGGTGTCAGATTGCGTGCGTGTTCTTGGACATGAAGGCACTGCCGCAGTCCTTGACAGCCTGAAGGAGCTCGGATTCGACTACGCGACGAAGTCGGGTGTCTCGATTGCCATGAGTGACATCGAGCAGCCGCCGCACAAGACCGAGATTCTGCACGAAGCTGACGAACAGGTCGGCGTCATTCAGGACCAGTACGAACGCGGCTTCATCACAGAGGACGAGCGCTACGAGAATGTTGTCCAGGTCTGGATGGAAGCCACGGACAAGATCCTTGAAGACGTGTCCAGTTCTCTTGACCGCTACGGCCCCATCTACATGATGGCTACGTCCGGCGCCAAGGGTAACATCTCGCAGATCAGGCAGATGGCCGGTATGAGGGGACTCATGACCGACCCCTCGGGCAAGATTATCGACTTCCCGATCAAAGCAAGTTTCCGGGAAGGGTTGACGCCAATGGAGTACTTCGTCTCTACGCACGGTGCCCGGAAAGGTCTTGCCGACACGGCGCTCCGCACGTCTGAGAGCGGATACCTCACTCGAAGACTTGTCGACGTGTCTCAGGACGTCATTGTGACCGAGGTGGACTGCGGGACAACTGAGGGCACGTGGATACGGGCGGAGGGCAGTGGAGGGGCGTTGCCCCCCTTCAGTGAGCGGATACTTGGCTACCTGGCGGCCAGCCCGGTGGCAGACCCACGCACTGGAGAGGTCATTGTTGCGCGCAATGAGGAGATTGACGAGGACAAAGCGAAGTTGATTATCGAGGCCG
>Ga0351959_1112_pt1 | contig 20266 bp, 21 predicted proteins | sample TotcelT113001M13_FD_206836 | JGI IMG/M metagenome (GOLD analysis project Ga0351959, IMG submission 206836) | Enriched cells from coal bed in the Powder River Basin, Montana, United States - Total cells T11 rep3 HSBNCT.T11.300.1.M13 ...
AATGGTGCTGCACGACAAGAACAATCAGGGCATAACCCTCACTCTTTCGCCCACAATGGTTCACTCCCTGCGTAAACTCCTGGTCGAAAGCGCTCAAAAGGCCCAGTGGGATTTGCACCTGGAGGTGGCGGACCCCAAAAGCGCATTCATCCCTGCGGATCTGCCCATGCAATGAAAAGGCCGGAATATCATGCCTGACAAGCGGCTGCGGCAAAATAAATTCCCGGAAATCAGGAGGCTTTTTTTGTTCCAGCGCACCATCAAGCCCGGCCCGGCCCCAAGCCCTGATGCCCATATTATCCGGCCTGCCGGATAGCCAAAAGCCCAAGCAAGGCCCCTTTTCCCATTGTTTAAAAACACCCCAAGCGAGGAAGCCATGAGCGACATCTCAAGACGGAACTTTCTCAAAAAAGCGGCCGCAAGCGCCGGCGGCCTCGCCCTGGCCGCTTCCGCACCGCGGGCCGCCTTTGCCTCCCCCAAGGGGGCCGAGCTTGCCACGGTGCTGGACATAGGCCGCTGCATAGGCTGCGGAGCCTGCGTGGAAGCCTGCCGCACCATCAACAACTTCAAGTTCCCCAAGCCCCAAAAGCCCTTCCCGGTGATGAGCCCGCAAGACAGGGTGAAGGTGGAGGACTGGTCGGAAAAGCAGAATGTGGACAGCCGCCTGACCCCTTACAACTGGCTCTTTCTCCAGACCGTGGATGTGAGCTACAAGGGACAGGATTATCTTCTCAACATCCCCAGGCGCTGCATGCACTGCCAGAATCCGCCCTGCGCCAACCTATGCCCCTTCGGGGCCGCCCGCAAGCTTGATAACGGCATCACCGTCATACACCCGGAAATATGTTTCGGCGGAGCCAAGTGCAGGGATGTGTGCCCCTGGAAAATTCCCCAGCGCCAGACAGGGGTGGGCCTTTATCTGAAAGTCATGCCGCGCTTTGGAGGCAACGGCGTGCTGTTCAAGTGCGACCGCTGCTTTGACCGGATTGAAAAGGGAAAGCTGCCTGCCTGCATTGAAATATGCCCGGAGCAGATTCAGCATATCGGGCCAAGGGAGGCCATGCTGGAAAAGGCAAAAGCCATTGCAAAGGAATATGACGGCTTCATTTACGGGGATACACAAAACGGCGGCACCAATACCTTTTATGTCTCCCCTGTGCCCTTTGAGGTTCTGGACAGGGCTTTAAAGGAGCAGGCCCAGCCCGCCCCGCATCTTGAGCCTGTTGAAAACTCCATGGCCCTTTCCGAAAACCTGGGCAAGGCCCTGCTGCTGGCCCCCCTGGCCGGGGCGCTTGCCGCCGGGGCATCAATAGCCGGAAAGCTCAAAAAATCACAGGACTAGTCGCCAATCAGTCAGCCGATTCCAGGCAAAGGGGTAAAATATGCGTTTTCATAAACAGATGAATCTGGGCCGCATCTACAAATGGCTCTGGGGCCTTTGCATTCTGGGGCTTGTTTTCACCGGGTTCGGGCAGTTGCCCATCTACTCCCGCTACAAGCTTTCCACCCTGCCGGGCCTCAAATGGAGCGCAGACTTCTACTTCACCCACGCCCTGCACGAAATTTTTGCCTTTCTTTTAATCGCCCTTGCCGTGTATGCCATTGTCATCTGGTTTTTTGAAAGGCGCCCTGCCCTTTCCAAGGCCGGGTTCCTGCGCCTTGTTATACTTGCAGGCATTTTTGCCACGGGCATTGTGCGGGTGCTCAAAAATTTTGCGGGATTTTATTTTTCGCCAAACACCCTGCTTGTGGCGGATATTGGCCACCTTGGACTTGCGGTTGTCTTTCTTCTGGCCATCGCAATAACAGCAGCCCTCTCCAAACCCTGGCTCAAGGCAGGGTGATGAAGGGCGAAAGGCCTGCCCATAAGCCTTTTGCAAACCAGATGCCTGACTGAAAACCGGAAAGAGCAGCCCGGCGCGTTGGTTTCCATTTCCCTGGGTTTCCCTTGTACTGCAAGGGTGCCGGGCAAGGGTTGAAATCCGGGCGATTTTGGTACATAATCTGATATTATTTTTCACTTGAAAATTCTCCTGCCTGATTTGCTGCCCCGGCCGGATTAACAGGGTAGAATCTGGCATTGTTCCCCCTTTGATTTAATTAGAAAACACCTTTTTTGAGATAATTTTTACGGAAAGGACAAAAGATGCAAAAATTCCTTACGGCAAAAAGGATATGTTTTCTGCTGACAGCCCTTCTGATGGCGCTGCTGCTTGTCGGCGGCCCGGCGGGCTGCGCCTCCAAGCTGGATGCCAAGGCCCCAATCGAGGAGCCCGGCCCGGTTTATTACGATTTCGGCGATGTATCCATTCCTCCGGAGCTTTCCCTCTCCCGCAAGGACAGCTTTGTTTATCAGGCCCAGGGCTTTTCGGCCGGCGTGCTTGTGCTTTACGGCAAGGTGGAGCTTGGCAGGCTTTTGGGGTTCTTTGAAAAGAACATGGCAAAGGACAACTGGATGCTTGTGAGCACATTCAAGTCTCCCCGCTCCATCATGCTCTTCCAGAAACCGGGCCGTATGTGCGTAATCAATGTGACCGAAAGCTCCTTTTCCACAAGCGTGGAAATATGGGTGGCGCCGACCGAAATTGGCTCTTCGCGGACTTCGTCAGACTCATTGGGCCTTTTCAAATAGGAGCCTGCAACATGATTTTTCCTTCATCATTGAAAAACAGGCGGGTTGTTTTGGGGGTAACCGGCGGAATCGCCGCTTACAAGGCCGCATACCTTGTGCGCCTTTTCAGGCAGGCAGGGGCCGGGGTGAGCGTTGTCATGACCCAGGCCGCCACACGCTTTGTCTGCCCGCTGACATTCGAGGCATTGTCCGAAAACCCGGTTTACACGGATATGTGGAAGGACAATTCCCAAGGAAAAATCACCCACATTGCCCTTGCCAAAGAGGCTGATGTGGTGGTTGTGGCCCCTGCCACGGCCAACAGCATAGCCAGATTTGCAAACGGCATAGCAGATGACGCCCTTTCAACCCTCATGCTTGCCGTGACAGCCCCCAAGCTTGTTGCACCCTCCATGAACATAAACATGTATGAGAACCCGGCCACCCAGACCAACCTCCAGACCCTTGCCAGGCGAGGCTTCTGCGTGCTTGCCCCGGGGATTGGCTTTCTGGCCTGCGGAGACGAGGGCAAGGGAAGGATGCCGGACCCGGAAATCATTCTGGACCGCGCAGCAGCCCTCATCACAAAAAAGGACCTTGCCGGCAAGCGCGTGCTTGTGACAGCAGGCCCCACCCGCGAGTACATGGACCCTGTGCGTTTCATCAGCAACCCAAGCTCCGGCAAAATGGGCTTTGCCCTGGCCAGGGCCTGCGAGCACCGGGGCGCTGATGTGACCCTTGTGACCGGCCCCGTGGAAATGGATGACCCCATCAACATGAGCGTCATCCGCGTGACCACGGCCCTGGAAATGGCCCGCGCCGTCCTTGATCGCGCTTCTGACCAGGACCTGGTATTCAAGGCCGCGGCTGTTTCCGACTACAGGCCCGCTGCCCCGGCAGAGCAGAAGATAAAGGACTCCCGGAATACCGAGGTTCTGGAGCTTGCCCCCAACCCGGACATCCTGCTTGAGCTTGGCCGGAAAAAGGGCAGAACCGTGCTGGTGGGCTTTGCGGCTGAAACCCAGAAACTGGAAGAGCATTCAGCCCAGAAAATGCAGAAGAAGAACCTGGACATGATAGTGGGCAACATTGTGGGCGTGCCCGATTCAGGCTTTGGCGCGGATTCCAACACTGTCACCTGTTTTTACCCGGACGCTCCGCCCGACCGGCTGGAACCCCAGTCCAAAGACGCGGTGGCCCACGCAGTCATTGACCGGGCAATAGCCATATATCGAAAAAAAGGATATGAATAAGGATGGCCGGTAAAAGCCGCGGAAACCCGGAGGCTAACCCTGTTGCCCAGGCTGTTGAAGCTGTGAGGGCGCTTCGCGCCCACCTGCTTCTGGCGGCCCGGCAGGAGGGCCTTTCGGGTCTGGAGCTTGACAGCGCTTCCCAGCAGGCCCTTGCCCGCTGGAAAGGCGCTCCGGCCGCCGACAACCGGCCTCCCGGCCCCCGCGCCTTGCCAAAGGCCCGGCCCCAGGCGCCCCCTGCACCTGTGGCCGCCTCAACCCCCATTGAAAGCCTGGAGCAGATCCGGGCAGACCTTGGGGATTGCAGGCGCTGCCCCCTGTGCAAAGGAAGGGCGAACCTTGTGTTCGGCGAGGGCAACCCCAAGGCGCAGATCCTGTTCGTGGGAGAAGGACCAGGCAGGGAAGAGGACGAACAGGGCCGCCCCTTTGTGGGGGAGGCCGGGAGGCTCCTCACCAAAATCATCGCTGCAATGGGCCGAACGCGGGAAGAGGTTTACATAGCCAATGTGGTGAAATGCCGCCCCCCCGCAAAACCGTGACCCCAAGCCTGATGAAATCGCCGCCTGCATCCCCTTTTTACAGCGCCAGGTTCAGAGCATCCGGCCCATTGTCATCGTGGCCCTTGGCAGAGTGAGCGCCCAAACGCTTTTGGGGGTTTCCACCCCCATCACAAGGCTCCGGGGCAACCTTGGCTTTTTCGGGGAGTTCCCGGTCATGCCCACCTTTCACCCATCCTACCTCCTGCGTCAGGTCGGAGAAGACCAGAAAAAGGCCAAGCGGGCCGTGTGGAACGACATGCAGGAAGTCATGCGGATGGTGCGCTGACCTTGTTGTAGAGGATTTTGCAGGCCTCGTCCGAATAGCAGCCCGGCTTTTGGTAAAGCACAAGGGGCGGCTCCACAAGGCAGTCCTCCTTTGCATTTTTTACAGCCTCCACAAGGGCCATAGAAGCCGGGGCGTCAACCCTGGAATGCACAAAGCGCAGGCGTTTGGGCTCCAGGCCATTTTCCCTTGCCTTTGCAAGCAGGCCCACAATGCGGCCCGCGGGGTACACCGCAAAAAAGCGGCCTCCAAAGGGCAGCAGCCGGGCCGCTGTTTCCAAAACCTGGCCAAGCTCTGCAAAAAACTCGTGGCGGGCAAGGGCCTTCTGGGCGGATGGGTTGCTGCGGCCGGAGCCAAGCCTGTAAAAGGGCGGGTTGGCAACAACAGCATCAACCTTTTGTGGCACTGGGGCAAAGGGCAGATTTCTGAAATCCCCGCAGGCAAGTGCAATACGGTCCGCAAAGCCGTTTTGGGCCGCGTTCTGCACGGCAAGAGCATAAAGGGGCTGCTGAATCTCCACCCCGTAGAGCCTGGCTTTGGGGTGAAGGCGGGCAAGGACCACAAGCACCACCCCGCAGCCTGTGCCAAGCTCGCAGATTGTGTCGGAAGGGCCAAGGCGCACAAAGTCCGCCAGAAGCAGGCTGTCCACGGAAAAGCGGTAGCCGTGCTTTTCCTGGCAGATGCAAAGTGCTCCGCCAAGAACTGCATCCCTGGTGATTTCTCCGCAGGCATCCACGGTTTTAGTAGGCCCCTGTCTTGAAGCGCATTTCCGTGACAAGATTGCGGCCAAGAGCCTCGTTCAACCGGCGGCAGAGATCCACCTTCACAAACTCCAGCTCCTGGGCCCAGGGCGAGCTTTTGACGCCCACAATCAAAAGCCCGTTGCGGAATACGCTTGGCCTGGTATTCTTGCGGATGCGCTCGTCAACCGCCTTATCCCAGGCGTCGAAAACGCGGCTTGCGTCTGAAACAGCCACCTGGCCCTTTTGCAGGCGGGCAAGAATGTCGCCAAGGGCTTCGGGCGTATTATAGCCGGATTTTTTTTTGTTTTGTCTCATGGCCGGATTATGGGAGGGGGGCTGGCTTGTGTCAATAGACCCGGCAGGCAAACAATTTATTGGGGGCCCATTTCCTTTTGGGCCAATGCCGCCGGGCGGATTGGCCTGCTGCCGACAAAAACAGCCTTTATGTCCGGGAGCCCGGCAAGCAGATTTTTTGGGCTTTGGGCAACAACAACCATATCCGCCGGGTTTTGGGAGGTGAGGGTTTTTGCCTGGGAAATTCCGGCAAGATTGAAGTTTTCCCTTGAGGCAGCGGCAATCACCTCCTCAACCTTGAAGCCTGCGCGGGCCATCAGGCCCATCTCCTCCCACAGGGCCTTTCCGTGGCCCACCCCCTGGCTGCCTGCATCCGTGCCAGGGCATATTTTAACGCCCAGCCTGCGGGCAAGCTCCATCTGCCCAATCTGGTGGTCAAGCATTTTCCTTGCAATGTCCAGCCGCTGGTCTTCCTTGGGCAGGGTTCTTGCGTAGCCCGCCATTGTAACTGCGGTTGGGGCCCAGGCCGTGCCCTTTTCGGCCAGCAGGCCCAGGTTTTCCTCTCCCATGAAAAAGCCGTGCTCAATGCTTGCAGCCCCTGCCTCAAGGGCAATCCGCACAGGCTCCTTGCTGTTGGCATGCACCGTTACATTCAAATTCAAGGCCCTTGCAGCCTCCACCGCCTTTGCAAGTGCGGGCAGAGAAAACTGGGGCCTGCTCGGTTTGCCGAAATCCGCAAGGCTGTTTATGCCTGATCCAACAATCTTGACATGACCCAGGCCCTGGGAGTTGAGTCTTATGGCCTCGTGAAGGGGGATGCCAGGCTCCGGAGGCCGGCCTATGATAGCCCCGTAGCGGTCCGGTGCATGCCAGGCCTTTCCGGCGGGTATTATCACAAATGGGCCGGATTTTTCTTCAAGCCAGAACTTCAATGCCCAGGCATACCTGTCGCCTGCATCGCGAGCCAGAAGCACACCCCAGTCAAGGGAAAGCTTTATATTGCCGGCAATGGCCCTTTTTGCATCCTCCCAGGGGGCATTCATCATGGCCTTGCGGAGCGCCGGGTCTGCTGTGTCCGTCCAGGCAAGGTGAGCATGGGAATCCGCCAGGGCCGGAAGTATGGTGCAGCCGGAGAAATCCCAAAGCCTTGCCCCTTGGGGCAGGGCCTGGCCACGGGGCAGGATTTTGGTCACCCTGCCCTTTTCCGTTTCCAGGATGCAGTCCTTTTGAACAGGCCCGCCCGTGCCGTCAATGAGGTGGCTGCATGAAAAAAAACTGTGTTCCATTTTTTGCCCTCCCTGACGGCGCTTTTTGCCGTTTCCTCCATTTATTACTGGGAGCATCATTTATTTCCATCTCGAAAAGTCGCAAATAACCGGGAATGGCGCAAACATTTCGGTTCGGAAAGTTTTATCCGCAATAAATGGAAAACAATCTTAATCCTTGCAATATACAACTCTTGCGGCTTTGTTTCCAGGGCTTATATTTTTGAAAAGGCAAAAACCTTGGCAGGATTTTTTTGTTGTTTGCAAAACAGGGCAGGGAGGAAAAACCAAATGGCAAATTCCATAAAGACCGTTTTTCTGCTGGCGCTGCTCACCGTGCTTCTGGTGCTCATAGGCGGGGCCATAGGCGGAAGGGGCGGCATGGTTATAGCCCTTGTGTTTGCAGGGGTAATGAACTTTGTGAGCTACTGGCATTCGGATAAAATCGTGCTGAAAATGTACAAGGCAAGGCAGGTATCGGCCAATGATGCCCCCATGCTTTACGGGCTTGTGAAAAACATTGCGCTGAAGGCCAACCTGCCCATGCCCAAGGTTTACGAGATCCCCCAGGCCTCGCCCAATGCCTTTGCAACAGGCCGCAACCCTGAAAATGCGGCTGTTGCCGTTACCACCGGGCTTTTGCAGATTCTGGACAAGGAGGAGCTGGAAGGGGTGATTGCCCATGAGATGGCCCATGTGGGCAACCGGGACATTCTTATAGGAACAATAGCCGCCACCCTGGCCGGAGCAATAACCCTTATCGCCAACTGGGCTCGCTGGACCGCAATTTTCGGCAGGGGGGGCGATCAGCGGGGCAACATCTTCGGGCTCATTGCCATGTCCATACTTGCACCCATAGCCGCCATGCTGGTGCAGATGGCGGTTTCCCGGAGCCGCGAGTACCATGCAGACGCCACGGGCGCAGCATATTCGGGCAACCCCATCGGCCTTGCCAGGGCCCTGGACAAGCTCCGGCAGCATTCAAAAAAGGTTCCCATGCAGGCCAACCCGGCAACAGCCCACATGTTCATCGTAAGCCCCCTTTCCGCCTCCAGTCTCGGCGGCCTTTTCTCCACCCATCCTCCCCTGGATAAAAGGATTGAGCGCCTTGTCGGACAAGGGCCCTCCAGGCCGCAAGGGCCGGGTGGCCAGGCACCCCAGGACCGCAACAGGGGCTTGAATCAGGCAAAAAATGTCTGGGACAATTTGAAATGACGCGCACGGTTTTTTGCCCGGTAATTTGAATTTCCGGCAATATCCGGTTTCCGGCAGATGGTTGACAAGTTATTCAGGCCCCTTGAAAGGGGCCCCAAAAAAGCCAAAAAGGGAGAGCCGAAAGCTTCGGCCCTCCCTTCCGACGCCCGTGGCTTTGAACAAGCTATTTGCGCCTCGGCAATTTCAGGGGGGCCAGGCGGATGAAGCCCGAGCGGTAGTAACTGAAAGCCAAAAGGGGATATGCGGGGCTCAAAAAGTCCTCCCGCTCCTTGTTGTTTTCCTCAATACGGATTCCCAGTCGATTCATCGCGACCTCCTTTGCGCCTCTATTAAAAGCCTTAAGCGCTTGGCAAGTGACCCGTAAACCGCCCGCCTGTACTTCCTTGCTTCGCCTCTTTGCCTGGGGCTGCTTTTCTCTTCCAGGCAGGCTGTCCGGGTTCTAATGACTTCTTTTGCTCCTTTCTTCCGAAAGGATGTCTCAACAATAAGTCTCATGACGCAGCGTGTCAAGTAAAATCGTACTTGAGAATTAAGAAACCGTATTTTTCGGCCATCAGCCGAAGGTATTATTTCAAGGCTTCCTGGCATGAGCAGGCATTACTCGCCTGAAAAATAGGTAGTAATTTTAATTGGCTGATATGCCTAGCGCGTCATAAAAGATGGAGCAATGCCCCAAAAACAGGCGAACGCAGCAGAAAGGGAAAAAAGAAAAGTCAGAAAATTTCCCAGGAAAAGACCCCTGGCTTGAGCAGGGCGGCGCAGGCTCTGGCCACATTTACAGGCTCTTTGCAGAAAATGTCCAGAAGGGCATAGCTCAAACCGGCCTGGCAGAGCAGGGCAAGATAGGCGCTTTGAAGGGCCGGGCGGGCATTGGCCGGGGCTGGCAGGCCGGAAGTTAGGTTGGAAAGGCCAGCCACGGTTCTCACGGGAAAGTTGAGCACTTCCGGCAGCAGGCGCAGGGTTTCAAGCACGGCCCTTGCCTGGGCCGGGCCTTCATCCCACGCCAGCGGCGGGCATATCGGGTCAACAATTATGCGCCCCGGCAGCACCCCCTCATCGCAAAGGCCTGCAAAAAGATTGGCCGCAATCGCAAGCCGGGTGTCGGAATCGCTTGGAACCCGGCCTTCCGGGGTGAGCAGATAGGCGATTATGTCCGCATCGAAACGCCTTGCAAGCCCTGCCATTGCTTTAAAGCGGGAGGGCTCCAGAGAGACCCCGTTTATGATGGGCCGCCCGTGGCAGGCCCTGGCAAGCCCCGCCTCCATTGCAAGGGGGTTCACGGTGTCCAGGCACAGGGGCAGGGAGCAGCCCTCCTGCACGGCATCCACAAAAAAGGTCATCGCCTTCCGGGGGTTTTTGGGCAAAGGGCCGGTGTTGATGTCTATGGCGTCTGCCCCGGCCTTTGCCATGCTCCGGGCAAGCTCAATAAAAAAGGAGGCGTCCTCTGCTGCAAAGGCCCTGGCAACAGAAGGCCGGGTTATCTGTAGGTTATCGGCAATGAAGAGCATCTGCTGCCTACAAGCCCTTTGCGGAATCGGAAAAACGCCTCAACACAAGACGCACAATCACGCTGACAAGCGCAATAATTGCAAGCAGGGTTACAAGCCCCGGAATCCACACAAAGCCCAGATAAGCGGGATTGGCGGCAGCCACGGCAATGCCCTTTATTCCAAAGGCCAGAAACAGCAAAAGAACAAGGATTGCCGCCAGGCAGGCTGCTGTGGAATCATACCAGGGCTCGCGCTTTTTGTCGGCAAGCCCCAGGGTTGATCCGGGCCTGTTGAAATCCGTTGTCATGGCGAAAATCCGCATATTGCCAAAGGTTGATTAAAACAGGGCAAGCTGTTTCTGCAAAATCAAAAGCACAGGGCAAGATTTTTCTCAAGAAAAAACAAAGCCATCCTCACTCGGCAAACCTCCTGCCAATAGAGGATGGCTTTTTGCCTTCACATGAAAAGAGGCATCAGGCCTTGGCTTTTTTCTTGGCCTGGCCCTTTTGCGCCAGCTTGTTCTTGCGGGCCAACCGCAACTTTTCGCCCAGGCCGCGCTCTTCGGCGCCTTTCCGGCGTTTTTCGGAAAGCTCCTGGCTGCTCAAGGGCTGCCTTGCGCCAAAGCCCCACTTTTTGCGGTATTCCTTGGCGGTGAGGTCGTGATCCTTGAGGTGTCCGCTGGTGAGCTGCTTGAAGGTTGCGCCGCACTCAAGGCAGAGCACGGATTTTTTGCGGATGGAGCGCTTGGGGTTGGCACGGATGACATCCAGTTTGTCGGAAGCCGCCGGAGCCGCTGCTTCGCCTGCGTCAAAACCCTGCTGGCTGTCTTCAATGTTCCTGATTTGAGCCAATGCGGAAAAAGTGGTATTCAATGTTTCGCGTATTTCCTCGCTTGTCATGTTGCTTTGGGATGCCTGGGCAGCCACAATTTCAGCAGCCATTTCGGTCAATGTTTTGGACATCACTCAATCCTCCTTTTAAAGTTTTCGCCAAAGATACCCACAAAACACTTTTTGCGAATTTGCAATGTTTCGTTATGACCAGGTTGAAAACAGATGATTTCTGCCGTTTCATTCATATTGCATCTTGCTGTTTTGCATGTCAATATCAAATGTCGGTTTTTTTTAAAAGTATTTTTTGCGTCTGCTTGTTTGTTTTCAAAGAAAAAATTTATCAGCCACATCTCAAAAAGGTGCTTTGGCATTCTGCCGTTTCCCGTCCTGTTTGCCGATGCAAGGCGCGATATTTTCCATTTTGCCGCCTTGGGGCAACATGGCATTTAAATTGATTTCGCTTCATGGGCCTTAAACATGTCTTTGGCCGAACTTGAGGCATACGCCGTTGAAGCCAATTGACTTAACAATGCAACATAATTTTCAATGCCGATTAAATGCATGCAGAAAAAACTACAATTTGAAACCTCAAAAACAAATCTTCGTTATTCCGGCGGAGACGCAAAGCAGGGTTTTTTGCCGGCCAAACAGGAAGGCAGATGACAGACCCAACGCATTTGACCGCCCTTTCGGTCAGGGCGCAGCCATAACTTCCACGGGGCCGCCTTGTCAGGCCTGTCTCAACTTCCTGCTGTCGCCCACTCTTATGGTAATTTTTGCTGAATCAAACCATTCCAGAAGGGGGATGAGATATTTGCGGGAAAGGCCGGTCATGTCCTTGAACTGGGGCGGGGTTATTTCGCCGTGCTCCTTGAGATGGCCCACCAGCCGCTCCTTCAGCTCGTTTACGGCCGCGCTGTCAAAGTAGAGATCCTGCTTTACCTTCACAAGGCTCCCCTGCCCTGCCAGGTGGTTTAACATTTCAAGGGCCTTTTTTTCCGTCATTTCAACATCCTGGGCTAGCTGCTTCACGGTGGGCGGGGCAAGCCCGGCCTGGGCAAAGGCTGCAAGCATTTTTTTGCTGATCTGCTCCTGATCCTCCTCAAGTCGCACGCTGTGGCCGGAAAGGCGCAGTATATCCCTTTCAATTTCCACAAGACCGGCCCCGCTCATGGTTTCCAGCAGCAGGTGGAAGATTTTTGGGGCAAGGACCTCGCCGAACCTGCTTTTGAGCTCCTCTTTGGGCATTCCCGGCTTCAAAGGGTTGGCGTTGTGGTAGGTTGCAAGATGGTCTTTTGCCTTTTGGGTGAGCTTTTCCAGAACCTGCCCGTGAATAAAGGTGCGCGACTCCTTGTCCGCCAGAATGAGTGTCCTGCTGGAGAGCAGCCTGCCGGTTGCTTCTTCAAGCTTTTTTGCCGAAAGGTTTGTCATTATAAGAAGCTCGGCAAAGCTTGCGCCGGAAAAGCCTGCGCTTTCAACGCAAAGCCCGGCAAGCTCCGCCGGGGGGGCGGCGGCCATTTCCTTGAGGGCATCAAGCTCCTGGGGCCGGTTTTTTTTATGTTTGCGGGCCAGGGGATTTATCACAAATCCGCCGCCTATGGTGGCCACAGGCGAGTAGCTTCTCAAAACAAAGCGGTCATCGCGCACCGCAGCCACGGGCGCATCCGTGCGAATCTGGGCAATGGCCGATTCCCCCGGCTCAAGGCGCTCTTTTTCTCCGAGCACGATTTTGCCCATGACCTCGCTTGTGCCCACATGAAAGCGCACCTTGGCCCCGTCTTTAAGGGGGCGAAGGGTTGAGGACAGAAGGTTGACGGAAACATCCAGCATGTAGGATGGGATGAGGGTTCCGGGAAAGGCCACCACCTGGCCGCGGTCCACCTCGTCCTTGTCCATTCCCTGGAAGTTTATGGCAACCCGCTGGCCCACAAGGGCTTCCGTCACCGAATCGTTGTGAACCTGAAGTCCCCGCACCTTTGATTTGACGCCCGTGGGATAAACCTCCACGGAATCACCGACCTTCACCTTTCCCGCGGCCAGGGTTCCGGTGATGACCGTTCCAAAGCCCTTCATGGTGAATACCCGGTCAACAGGAAGGCGGAAAAGGCCTGATGAGGAGCGGGCTGGAATTTTCGAGCAGATATCATCCAGGGCCTTCACAAAGTCTTCAAGGCCCTGGCCTGTTACCGATGATACGGGGATTACAGGCGCGTTTTCAAGGAATGAGCCTTCCAGAAATGCGGCCAGATCATCAACAACCAGATCAAGCCAGTCCTCATCCACCATATCCACCTTGGTGAGGGCCACAAGGCCGGAGCGCACATTGAGCAGGCGGCAGATGTCCAGGTGCTCGCGGGTCTGGGGCATCACGCCCTCATCTGCGGCTATCACCAGGGCCACAACATCAATGCCCGTTGCGCCTGCCACCATGTTTTTCACAAACTTTTCGTGGCCCGGCACATCCACCACACCCACCTTCTGGCCGGATGGAAGGGTCAGGGAGGCAAAACCAAGCTCGATTGTTATGCCCCTGGCCTTCTCCTCCTTGAGGCGATCCGTGTCAACGCCGGTGAGGGCCTTCACAAGCGAGGTCTTGCCGTGGTCAATATGTCCTGCGGTGCCGAGAATGAGCGGCTTCACAATTTTGGCGCTCCTTGAAAAATGATAGGCGCTGCAAGGCCGGGCAGCTTCAGCTTTCGGGCGGCTTGTCCCGGTACTTTGCGCCCAGGGCCTCCTTTGCATAGGCCAGGCCCACAAGCAGCCCGGCAAGGCCTATGGTCCTTTCAATGCCCGCATCCGGATAAAAAAAATGCAGAAGCAGAAAGGAAGCCCCAAGGCCCACAACCGAACGGATGAAAAGGACGCGCACAGGAACTCCTGATTTGTCGTAAACGGCAAGGCCCATTGCCCTGAATCCTCATCCAGGGCCTCGGCCCTTCAACAAAAGGCAAACCCCGTTGAAATATAGATACAAAGGGCTGCCTGCGTCAACCCTGGCGTTTGTGCAGGATGCCGCCGCAAAAGCCGCCAGGTGTGCCGCCCTGGCCGGGCTGCTTCAACCCCTTGTCAGAGTTGACAGGCCATGTTAATTAATTTTTTTGCGCATGGTGATGCCCGTTTTTCGGGTTTGACGGGTTTCTGGCCGCAGAGGCTTTTCCGGCGCAAATAATGGCGCACCAACCTCTTTGCATGCGGAGCTTTTCCGTATGAGATGGCGCTTGGAAACTTGCTCACCATTGACCTGGACAAAATGGGCATAAAGCCCGGCTCGCGCATTTTAGACATAGGCTGCGGTCCGGGCCGTCATTCCTGGCAGGCCTTTCACCTGGAAAGGGTGGAGGTTGTGAGCACGGACCTTTCCGAGTTCTGCGCCCTTCAGGCCAGGTTCATGATGTCGGACATGGCCGCAAAAAAAATCCACGGCGGGGGCACAGCCTTGCAAATGGTGGCTGATGCGGGCCACCTGCCCTTTGGAGACAGGGTTTTTGATGCAATCATCTGCTCGGAGGTTCTTGAGCACATTGAAGATGACGCCCTTGCCGTGAGCGAGATGGCAAGGGTGGCAAAACCCGGCGCAAGATGCGCGGTGAGCGTGCCCAAGGCCTTCCCGGAAAAGGTCTGCTGGCGGCTCAATCCAAGCTATCCGGAGCTTGCCGCAGGGCACCGGCGCATATATGAAGAGGACGGGCTTCTCAAACTGTTTGCCCAGGCCGGCTTTTCATGCTACGGCAGGGAACTCACTCACGGTCTGCATACGCCATACTGGTGGTTGCGCTGCGTGGCGGACCGGGGTTGGATTTGGGACAAGGCCGCAGGCCTGTACGAGCGCCTGCTGAAAAACAATATCACCCGGCGGCCCAGGCTGACCGCCCTGGCGGATCGCAAGCTGGGTCCGGTTCTGGCCAAGAGCCTGGTGCTGTATTTCCTGAAACAGGAGTCCGGATGAAAACCAACCTGAAAAAACAACCGGCCCCGCAGGTTGTGGATATTGAGCGCATGGCGCGGGCAATTCTCGCCATTCAGAAGGATTCCGGCGAAATCCCCTGGTCGGAAGGCGGCAAGACCGACCCCTGGGACCATGTTGAAAGCGCAATGGGCCTAACCGTGGCAGGGTTTGGAGACGAAGCCGCCAACGCCTACCTGTGGACCGCCAGAAACCAGATGGCTGACGGCAGCCTTTATGCTGCCTACAAGGACGGCAGGCCCCAGGAAAGGCGCAAGGACCCCAACATGACCTCCTACATCGCCGTGGGGGTCTATCATCATTTTCTGGTGGAGGCAGACCTTGCCTTTGTGAAGGAAATGTGGCCCACCGTTCGGGCAGCCCTGGACTTTACCGTTGCCCTCCAGTCTCCGGAAGGCCCCATCTGCTGGAGCGTTTCCGATGACGGCACTGTGGAGAACCGCGCCCTGCTCACGGGAAGCTGCTCCATCTACCTTTCCCTTCGCTGCGGGCTGGCGCTTGCCAGGCTTCTGGATCGCGCAAAGCCCCAATGGGAGCTTGCGGCCCGCAAACTGGGCAAGGCCATCCGCTGCCGCCGCCACCTTTTCGATTCCTCCAAGTCGCGCTATTCAATGGACTGGTACTATCCCGTGCTTTGCGGGGCGCTTCGCGGGGATGAGGCAAGAAAGCGCATCACAGACTCGTGGGATCGCTTTGTGGTGGAGCATTGGGGCGTGAAATGCGTGGCTGAAAGGCCCTGGGTGACAATGGCCGAAAGCTCGGAGCTGATTCTGGCCCTGGCGGCCTGCGGCATGGACGAGCAAGGCGGACAAATTTTTTCCTGGCTCAAGGACAGTTGCCACGAGTGCGGCCTGTACTGGACCGGCTGCACCTATCCCGACAGCGTTGTCTGGCCCCTTGAGCGCACAACATGGACCACCGCGGCAGTGCTTCTGGCAGGGGATGCCCTTTACGGATGGACCCGTGGCGCAAGAGTGTTTGCGCACACTCCAGACAAAGGGCTTCTGGAGCAGGACGAAGATACCGCTCCCCAACCCAAAAAGGTTTCCGCTGCCTAAAAACAGGCGGCTTTCGATAACGCACCGTGAGAAAAGACCATCGCCCCACATTTGTAAAAAACGCCCAGGCCCGCATCATGGCCTGGTACACAGACCGCTACCTGCGGCCCCAGTTCAAGCACCTGGGCAAAGCCCCAACCATTGTAAGGCCTTGGTGCGTCAACATATTCGGCTACAATGTCTCTTTGGGCGATCATGCCATGATAATCGCCGACAAGGAGGCCAAGGTCCACATTGTAAGCTGGGCCCAGAGCGACCTTGAGGAGCTTTCCGCCCTCATCCATGCTGATTCCGATGCTCCTTACACGCCTTCCCGGAAGGAGCAGGAAAGATGGAGCGGCCAGGGCCTGATAGAGATGGGCGACTTTGTGCTCATCTGCCCTGCGGTGCGTATCCACTGCGCCACATCCATAAGGGTGGGCAACGGGGTCATGTTCGCCCACGGCTCCTACATAACAGATGCAGACTGGCACGGCCTGTATGACAGGGCCATGCCCGTGGGGACCACCGCGCCGGTGACCATTGGCGACAATGTATGGATAGGCAACAACGCCATAGTGTGCAAAGGTGTTACAATAGGCGAGAACTCCGTTGTGGGGGCCGGGGCTGTGGTGGTGCGCGACATTCCGCCCCACTGCGTGGCTGCGGGCAACCCGGCCCGCGTGGTGAAGGAGCTTGATCCCAACCGGCCTGTCACCGGCCGCGAGGCGATCTACCGTAATTTTGATCAGACCCGGCGGATGCTGGAAAAGGCAGACCGCAACGCCCACAAAAACAACACCCTGCTGGGCTGGATGCGGTACATGCTTTTTCCCCGGCAGGATGACTGATGCCCCATCCGGCAAGCTCCATACAGTTTAAGGTTCTTCAGAAGGTGCCAAAGGACCTTGAAAACAGGGGCTCTTTCTAACGGGTAAGGCATGTTTATATTTTGGTTTTGGAACAAAACTTTCCGGACTTGAAGCTAAAAAAGGGGAAATCATGCCTTTTGCGGAAACAGAATACGGCAAAATCCATTTTTCGGCCAGCAGCGCGGATAACCGGAAGAACCTGGTGCTCATCCACGGGTCCGGCGGCAATCACCTGGGCTGGCCAGCGTGCGCCAGGGATTTGCCCGGGGTCAATGTCTTTGCCCTGGATCTGCCGGGGCACGGCTCTTCCGAAGGCCAGGGCCAGAGAAGGGTTGAAGATTATGTGCGTTGCGTGGCGCAGTTTGTACAAAACCTGGGCCTTACAAGAGTGACCCTCTGCGGCCACTCCCTGGGCGGAGCCATTGTGCTGTCCCTGGCCCTGGAAAAGCCGGACTGGCTGGAAAAAATCGTGGGCGTGGGCACAGGGGCCCGGCTGCGGGTGAACCCTGCCATACTGGAAGGCATTGAAACCAATTTTGAAGGCTCCATAAGCCTCATGGAGCAGTTTCTCTACGGCCCGGACGCCGACAAGCAGGCCATCGCAGCAGGCCAGTCCCTTTTCAAAAGCATAGACCCAAAGGTGGTTCTCAACGACTTTCTGGCCTGCGACCGCTTTGATGTGATGGAGAAAATCAGCCGGATAGACATTCCAACGCTTGTTGTTGCTGGCACCCACGACCAGCTCACGCCCCAGAAATACGGCGAATATCTTGCAAAAAACATACCCGGCGCACAGCTCGTTGTTCTTTCCGGCGCAGGCCACATGATGCCCCTGGAAAAAGCCGAAGAATTCTGCCTGGCACTTGAAAACTTCATCAAGGGGTGAAGCCGCCTGGCCGTTAAACCATCAACGCCCTGCATACAGGCAGGGAATAACAACGGACAAACCCCTTAACCTTCAAAAAAGGAGTCTGCCCATGCCATGTTCAATTCTTGTTGCAATGGATGAATCCAAAAGCGCCCTGAAGGCCCTGGATTATGTGCGCAAAAATATGGACAAGGAGGCTTCGATAACCCTTTTTTCCGTTGTGCCCGATATTTCCGGGGCCTGCGGCATGGACAGCCCGTCTCTCACCCCCCTTTTCAAGGAAAACCAGAGCGCCTTCTGCTCCGTGGAGGACGCCAAGCGTGCAAAATTGAAGGAAACCCTTGATGCAGCCCGCGAAAAGCTTGTTCGCAGCGGCTTTGACCCCAAAAAGATCATCGTGCGCATCCGCAAGAAAAAGTCCGGCATTGCCCGCGATATCCTGAAGGAAGCCTCCGGCGACTACGACACCCTGGTGCTGGGCCGCAGAGGCCTGACTGCGGTGAAGGAGTTCTTTTTTGGCAGCGTGGCCTACAAGGTGGCGCATCAGGCCAAGGGGATCACGGTAATCATAGTAGATTGAGATTGGGGGGCGGCCCCAGGAAAACGATAGCTGCGTTGCACTTCGCTGTGCAAGGAGCTCAATGTACTACCAGTACACCTTCGTCCTTGCACAGCTCGTGCGCCTTGCTCTCCTTTCCCTGGAACCGCCCTGTGCGTTTGTGGTTTAAGGGCAAAGGCCTTTCTCTTGAACCGCCCTGTGCGTTTGTGGGTGGAAAAAAAAGTATCTATTATCGGGCGTCAAGGGCGGCGGAGACGATAATCGGAATGACGGCTTTATTGTCGGGCCACGCAAATCCTTAAACAAGACCAACAGCCTTTTGGAAATGCCGCGGGCCGGATTTGCTATCCCAACAATCCCTTATGAAAAATGGGGCTGTTGCCTGCAAAACGAGAAAAGGGGGGCTGCTTTTGGGCAAGGACTTTGTGCATCTGCCGTTGAATGAGGAGGTGCGCTCCGTTTCCGGGGGCTATGTGCTGGAAAAGGAGGTGCGCCTGCCCTTTGAGGGCCGGGAAGTTCTATACATTGTGGGCACCGCTGTTGTGGATACGGCCTGCTGCGGAACCGGAGGAATACGCTATGCCCTTGTGCCGGGCTTTGTGGAGCATTGGCAGAATGGCAAAAACAAAAACAACCGCCCGGTGAGCCAGGTCCTCCGGGTGGAGGACAATGCCCAGCGGGCGGAAATTTCCCGCATCATCCGCTCTCGCGAGCCCAATATAGATGTTCAGTTTCTTTAAGCGTTAGGCAGCGCCATTTCAAACTGAATTTCGCGTACAATATCTTGTTATTCTTTTAAGTTGGGGTGAAGGTTCGGTCCTCCTTCCAGGTGCGGGTCATGGCTGTTGTGTATGTGACCAAATTCCGATGCCCCGCGTAACTCAGCCCACGCCCGCAAGGGGCGGCCCCGCCTCAATCAGGCGGCCTGGCGATTCAGGCGGAACGCAAAGCTCCTTACCTTGCGCTGATCAATGGGTGTCCCGTCATCGTAAAAAAAGTAAAATGGTATGTTTTCATTGTTGCGCAGAAGGCTTTCCTCCACCAGGCCGTTGTCGCATCCCCAGGGGCTTGTCATAAGCACCCCGTCATAAATTCCGCTTTCCCAGTGATAAAGCACGCTGCCCACAGCATAGCCCGTACCGCCTGCGGTTTGTGGGTCAATTATTTTTGCTCCCCGCCTGATGACAGCATCCATGTCCGGCATGGGCAGCCAGGGGTGGAATTTGCGGGCTGTCTTGTAAAGCTGCTCCCGGATGACAACCATGCCTTTAAGGTACATGAACTGCTGCGCCGGGCTGCTGCCCTGGCCGAACAATACCTGGGGATGCTCGCGGGCAAAATACTCAATGATGTCCCCTGCAGGCTCCACCACGGCGCGGACACCCTGGTCGCTCAAGAGCTTGAACAGGCCTCCGTTGGCCACATCGTTTCCCTTGGTCATGGGGTCGCCGCTTACAAATATGGTTGAGCGCGGCCAATTTTTGCTGGCATTCTGCTTTTCCATGCGGGCAAAATCTTTGCAGGCCTGGGCCACAATGCGGTTAAGCCAGGCCCAGTGAAAGGCGGTTTGGGCCGGCCCGGCAATGCCTGTGCGCTTTTTTTGGGCAATGAGTTCGATTATTCTTTCGCTGTAACTTTGGTACAGGGCCTTTGCCTGGCCCGGCTCCTGCTCCACAGGCATAAAATAGATGTAAAGCTGCCGGATTATGTCCAGGGCCGCCACGCCTGCCGATGTTCTGGCAGCCATGCCCGCCCCGCCTGCCAGACGCAGGGGAACCACCGTCAGATTCTGCTCCATGCCCATTCGCGCCAGGGCCAGGCGATCCTTTACAGGATACATTCCCGCACGGCACATTCTGCCGGAAAGCTGCACCAGCCTTGTGGGCTTGTTGACAGGGTTTTTATCAAGATACTCCCTGAAGGCCCCCCATATCAGTTGGTAGGACATACATTCCTTGCCGGAGCAATCCCTTTTTCCGGCAGCGTAATTGTGCTCGGAAACGGGCGGCGCGCTCACCGCATCATAACCGTATGAGCGGTAAACCGCTGCCAGTACATCCCCAAGGTAGTCAACGCTTGAGAAAAACACATAGCGGATATTCCGGTCCATGTATTTTCCTGAATAAGCGCCGGAAGAAATATGCGATACAGCCCCGGAATTATCCGGCAGGGCTATTTTGCCGTCCTGCGCCCTGTACTGGTACACAGACTGCAAAAAGGCCTGTATCCGCGTAACAAAGCCTGCCGCACCGCCATGCCCGTCACTTTCCAGGATTGTGTGGGGATAGCCGTCAAGCAGGGCCTGGAAGCTCTGCTCCGTGAAGGAGGCCGGGCCGCAGCCAAAGGATGATAGCATGAGGGGATAGGCATCCCCGGTGTTTCTGGCGGAAAGGGCGGCCCTCAAGTACCTGTTGGCATCCCCCCAGTATATTCTTTTGAGTTC
>Ga0351959_1118_pt1 | contig 19826 bp, 19 predicted proteins | sample TotcelT113001M13_FD_206836 | JGI IMG/M metagenome (GOLD analysis project Ga0351959, IMG submission 206836) | Enriched cells from coal bed in the Powder River Basin, Montana, United States - Total cells T11 rep3 HSBNCT.T11.300.1.M13 ...
GAATCAAGAGGGGCGACGTCCTCTCAGGTGATATGGATGCCAAGGCCGTGAAGGAGTTCGATGCGAATCTCTTCTGGTTCTATGGTGAATATAACAAGGGAGACAAGATCCAGATAAAGTGTACCACCCAGGAGAGCTACTGCACCCTCGCAATTACCGAGAAATTCGATCCTGCGACCATGGACAAGAAAAAAGAAGGCTTAGACCACCTCGAAATCGGAGAAATAGCAAAAGCGAAGGTTAAGCTGCGCAAGAAAATCGCCATCGACACCTTCTCCTATATACCGGAGATGGGGAGGTTTATCCTGGAAAAGAATGGCATACCGGTGGGTGGGGGAATCATCGTCTGAGCAAGCATTCTAGGCCTCCTTCCAAATAGACTCCTGCAGGCAAGCCCATGGCGCTGCAGCCACACATCCTCCCGACAAGGCCGGGGCTTACCGAATTTAGTTCTATAGTGTCTTGGCCTGCATTGAGTCCATCTTCCACAAGTACGCGTTGTTTTTCTGCCTGCTATTAAGATCAGTGAGACACCTTAATCAACTCTTCCCTTACAATACCGGTATCAACCATATATGGCAGCAAAACAACCTGACTTCCATTTACGCTTCGACTTCTTTGAGGAGGTGGTGTAGAATAAAATTCAGGAATCTCCAGCTAGATATATCAATCTTGACAACAATAGGGGCTTGATATAGTATTGTTGGCGATCTTCAACAGGCATACTTGTCTATGCGGGAGGACACTGATGAATAGCGAATCACAGGCCTTGATTAATAACAAAAAACTTATTGTATTGGGCTTGGATGGCGTACCGCTGAATCTCCTTCTCTCCCTTATGGAGAGCGATACAATGCCCAACCTCAAGGCCCTTTTTCAGCGTGGAACTTACGGAAAGCTAAAATCGGTCATTCCGCCCATAACACCCGCAGCTTGGACTTCATTCCAAACGGGCAAATATCCGGATAAACACGGAGTGGTGAACTTCTTCGTTGAAAAACCGTGGAGTTATCAATACGAGTTTGCAAACAGTACCAAGATCACGAGCAGAACCCTCTGGAAGATACTCAGCGATGCTAAGAAAAAACCCATTGTCGTCAATGTCCCTATGACCTATCCTCCCGAAGCTATCGAAGGAATAATTATCCCTGGTTTTGACGCACCCGAGACCTCAGGTGACTGCATACACCCGAAGGGCCTCTTGAAGGCTATCGAAAATAAAATCGGTCGATATAATGTCTACCGCATGTGGTGGAATGAGGCAGTTTTTAAGCAAAGTGGCTTGTCCGGGCTCATACAGGAGTTGCTTCAAATAACCGACAGTCAGGTTGAAGGCGTTAAATTTCTGATGCAGGAGTTCGAGTGGGACTTCCTCATGTACCACTTCCAGATTACCGATGCCCTGCAACATCATATTTACCATCTCATCGACCCGTATAATAGTGAGCGTAGTGAGGCTGAGAAAGAGCAGCATAAGTTTATCATGGAGTTTTACAGGAGCATTGACCGGAAAGTGGGAGAACTCCTTGAAATGGTTGATAAGAATACCTACGTATGCGTTCTTTCAGATCACGGATTTCTCTCGCTACGGAAAGCATTTTACCTGAACGACTGGTTGAAGAAAAAGGGATACCTTGCAGAAAACCGTCTCTATTTTCTGGTTAAAGTTCTTGATAACCTTGTGCACTTGTCAAAAAAACTGAAACTGCCTTTTCTGCAGAACATGAAATATCCTTTAAGGAAGAACCCTGTTCGCACTCTCCGTAAAATAGATTTCAGGCACACACAAGTCTATGCATATTGTTACCTGGTAAATTTTGCATTTCTCTTCATAAACAAAAACCTGCAAGTTGACGCAGAGGCCTTAAAACAGGATTTAAAGAGCATACAGTATAATGGTGAATATGTTGTCAAGGACATCTATCCGTGGTACAGTGGAAAAACTGCCAACGAGTTTAATCCTGACCTGGTTGTTGAGTTTGTTGAGGGGTACTCACTTATGCAAAAAATTCCTTCAAAAAAACGACCTTTTGCATTCGACCTGTCAAAGGATGGGAATCATGCAATCAATGGCATGTTCTGCATAGCTGGCAACAATATCAAAACAGGGCACACCACAAATGCGGAAATTGTCGACATATTTCCGACAATACTTCACATGATGGATATTCCCATCCCTGATGATGTTGATGGAAAAATCATTACCGATGCATTTGAGGTCTATGAAGGGTCACGATTTGTAGCTCCGGACGGGTCAACAACCTCACACATAACAGTGGGCACAGAGGATTTTGAAAAGGTTGCAAATCGTCTGCAGGACTTGGGCTATCTCTAAGGTTTATTTCCCCCACAAGCTTATATGCGCAGCGCAGAGCATGGAGGGATTCTTAATATAGCCAAGGGATTCCAGGCATTCCTCTACCTTATCAAAACTCTCCTTACCTCTTTCAGTGCGGGATGCCCGAGAATCATCCGATTGATCTTTCGAGCGTTATGGGTGTATTATCTCTCCCCAGTATAAGCCCTCAACAAATCTGATCAAATCCTTTTTCGTTCTCTCCAGACTGAACTCCGCTGCAACACGTAATCCTTTTTTGACGCATTGGTTTCTGAACTCGATATCATGGATAAACTTTTCGACCCCCTGAGCAATTTTTGCTGGGCTATGGGTCTGCACAAAGTATGCAAAACTGGAATCCATATAGAAGTTCTTGTATGCGGACACCTCTGTAAGTATGGAGGGTACCCCCGAAGCCAAGGCTTCGACAGCGGGAAGTCCAAAACCTTCGCCTTCAAGAGACGAGGATATAAAAACATCAGTCTCCCGGTAGAGCTCTGCCATTTCCTTTTCCTTCAGACCTGTACGGTAGCTGTGAACAAGACCGCTTTCTTTCTCACGTCGAGAAGGAAGATCGGGAGAGACCCTTATTAGTTCCACGTCAACACCCTTTTCTTTTAACAGCTTTATCGCGTCAAGTGTGTCGGCAATACCCTTAGATCCCATGTTTGCGGATCCTACTGACAAGACTCTTATCTTGCCATTTTCTCCCCATTTTCTTTGCTGGTTGGGTCGAAAGGTGTTGAGATCGATACCATTTTGAATGAGGGCACATCTCTGGCCGTATTTACCCTCTAAAAGCGCCACAAGGTGTTTAGATACTGCAGCCTTGTAAGTAGGCAGAGCGTAAACTTCCTCAATCTGCCGTATCCTTTTTTTAAATTTCACAAGATCCAGGCGTCTTTCCAGGGTGGAAAAAAAACCTTTTCTCTGGTAACGCTCGCCCATTGACTCCCCTGCGATTCTTGACAGGTAGTCTATGGGCTCATAGCCCTGACAAAGATGCACCAGTTTGTGGGCGCCATTTATGAAAAGTTTTTTTACGTCATTATAGACAGATGCCACGATAATATTAAAGTCAGACAAGGCCTTAAGATTGTCCGGCTGAATGATGACGGGCTTTTCTTGAAGGTCCCAGGAATCCTTCACATGTTGCGTGAAGAGGGTTACATCATAGCCTTCCTCTTTCAACATCATCACATGTTGTAGGATTACCTTAACGCCACCAGAAACACCAATATTGCGAATAAAATAAGCTATCTTCATGGAACCATCAGTATAAAATACGGAAAATTGAACACAGCACAAGATTGATTTAGCCTGTCATGGCTGTGCTATTTATATATCAGTTTATCTTTGCTATATGCAAACAGAGAATTTTCGACAAACTTTTTCTTGAATTTGTCGCAGAACTTCATAGTTCTCCATCACCGGGCAGGTTGGACTGCCTTTTCTCTTGCAATCCAACAGGAAGTTTAGTAAAGAGAATAACATTTACGGTTTCTATCATGGATTTATACTCACTTGCATTTTTCGTATTTCTTTTCATCGTTATCAGCATCTATTATCTTGTGCCACAACGGTTCAGGTGGGTTGTCCTTCTGGTAGCAAGCTATTATTTCTATGGAACCTTCAAGATACAGTATGTGATTCTTCTTGCTTTCTCTACAATCGTTGCATACTTCACGGCCCTGCTCATGGAAAAACAACCGGATACATTAGTGAAGCGAAAAGTTCTTCTCGCCGGTTGTATTGGCAACCTTGGCATTCTTTTTGTGTTCAAGTATTACAACTTTTTCAGCAGTTCCATGACAACTATTTTTAATAATTATGGACTTCCCTTGCAAAGCCATCTGCTTCGCCTCGCTGTTCCTTTAGGAATCTCCTTCTATGTTTTTCAGGTTGTAAGCTATATGATTGATGTGTATCGGGGTACTAAAACTGCCGAGAGACATCTCGGCTTGTTTGCCCTCTATGTTTCATTCTTTCCCAAGCTTCTTGCAGGGCCTATTGAACGGGCAAAACATTTCTTTCCCCAGCTTCATGAACACCATGAGTGGAACTGGGGGCAGACCACAAATGGATTCAAGCTCATGGTTTGGGGTTTGTTTAAAAAGGTGGTTGTTGCTGATCGCCTTGCCGTGTTCGTTGATATTATTTTCAATAACCCCGCCGCCTACGAGGGCCCCAGCCTTGCCCTTGCTGTGATTTTATACAGCTTTCAGATCTACTGTGATTTTTCAGGTTATACCGATATTGCTATCGGAATTTCCCAGGTCTTTGGCTTTAAACTCACAGACAACTTTGACCGTCCTTACACTGCCCGCTCTGTGGCAGAGTTTTGGCGACGGTGGCATATTTCCTTTTCAACCTGGCTCAGGGATTACCTTTATATACCCCTCGGTGGAAATCGTGTTGTTCCGGCGCGCCTTTACATAAACATCATGGTTGTATTTCTGGTCTGTGGGCTGTGGCATGGAGCAAACTGGACTTTTATAGAATGGGGAATCATCCATGGTCTCTTCCTTGTAGTCGGGCTTGCATCCCGGGACATTAGGGCAAAAATCAGCCGCGCTCTCTGTCTTGATAGTGTCCCTGCTCTTCACAGAGGTCTTCAGATTTGCACCACCTTTATCCTTGTTTCTCTTGCGTGGGTCTTTTTCAGGGCTGACTCTCTGTATGATGCCTTATATCTCATCACTCACCTTCACACTGGGTGGGTCTATGCCTTTACCGAACATAAGCTTGAATCCATGATTCTTCTTGGAAAACCAAAAAGCGAGTTCATCATTGCACTGGCTTCCCTTGCTTTTGTATGGGTCATCCATTTCATCGAGAGTCATGGCGCCATGCGGCGCATGCTATCTGGAAAACCATTCTATCTTCGTTGGCCGGTCTATTATGCAATGGTGGTCGCAATTCTTCTGCTCAGCGCACCTGGCTCGCAGAAGTATATATACTTTCAATTTTAGGAACTAATGGTGAAGAGCTATCCGGCAAAGTACCTTGTTTTTTTTCTTCCCTTCGCAGCTGCTGTTTGTCTGGAGCTGTTTATTCTGCCGATTCACCAGTTCACGTTCCGTGTCTGGGAATCCCTCACAATAAAACGTTCTTTCAGTATACTGAAAGGTCAATTTTATCCGAACATGAAGCTAAAGAAACAAGAAGAAGGAGATCTGGCTTACTACACAAGGTGTGCGATTAAAAAAGATGTGCGCTGGATCACCGACAAATACGGTTACAGAAAGGCCAATGTAACAATAAAAAAACATCCTATTGTGATCGTCGTAGACTCGAATATCGTTGGAAGCAGCCTGACCCAGGAAGAAATTCTCTCAGAGGTCTTGGAAAAAAGGCTGGGACAAAGCGTGTATCCTCTTGCCGGAGAACGACTGCGGGGCTTGTTTCAGCATGATCTGCTCCGCAAGAATCTTCCTGACATTGTTGTGTTGGCGGGCATCGAACGAGATATTCCAGAATCACTTGTACCTTTAAAGCCTAAAGACCTGCGTCATCCTTCACCTCTGGAAGAAGCTTTAAGAAAATTACGCTTGAATCCTGCCCTTCAGAATATGTTCATATCAATCGATCGGATATTCAAGGCAAACATGCTCAACTACCTGCGCGCCCGCATTAACAAATCAGGGGCATCCCATCGTCGTGCGGTTGTATCATCGGAATGTCCCATCTTCTTCCTCCAGGGGGTTGAGGCAAACAAAGCCTCCACTCCTGAGCGCATCGAGCAGAGTGTCCGGAGGCTCGAAGAATACAGAGATTTTCTGCAGAAAAAAGGTGTGCGATTTATTTTTCTCCCTATTCCCAACAAGGAGACAACACTGTATCAATACCTCGGCACACAAAAACCATTTTTTCTTGAGCAATTGGTAAAAAGATTACAAGAACTGGATGTTGAGGTCGTTGATACGCAAAAAGCCTTTGATGATTTCTATCGAAAAACTCTCTCTATGCCCTATCACACAGATGATACCCACTGGAATGGACTTGGAGTAAAAATAACTGCTGGCCTTCTTGAAAAACAGATTATGACAAAACCCTTGTTTATTGACCGCTAATCTTCATTCCTTTTAAAAAAAGAGAGGGTGAACCGCAGGTGCCGTAAAACTTCAGGTCGTTACCAACACCATAGACATTATTCAGAAGATCAAATATGTTCCCTGAAAAAATTACCCCTTTAAAGGGGACCTTCTTTTCTCCCTTGAGAAAATGTCCTACCGCACCAAGAGAAAAATCCCCGGTTATGGGATTTGCAGTGTGGGTCCCCATGAGTTCTTCAATGATAACCCCATCTGTCATCTGGGAGTAAACATCTTTGGAACCTTGATCAAGATAGAATCCTCTTCGTCCGCACATTGGTAGTTCTTTTAAACCAGAACGTGCAGCGTTACCAGTAGATGTGCTGTTGAATTTCTTTCCGTAGTATGTATCGTAGAGGAAGGTCTTGAAGGCACCTTCTTTAACGACAATGTTCTCCCGTGAAGGCACGCCTTCCCCATCGAAGGGAGAGGCGCCCATTCCGGCAAGTCCTGAATCGATAAGCGTGATAGCTCCTGAAAAACACTTTTGCCCAACCTTATCTTTTAGTTTTGTCTTATTTTTATAAAGACTTTCTGCGAGGAAAGAACCCGATAGTACACTGAGGATTTCGCACGAGGCCTGGGGAGCGAGAATACCATCATAGATACCGGTAGAAAGCTGTTCACTGCCCAGGAATGAGATTGTCTTTTGGGCAACGCCCGCTCCAAGGGCTTTCATATCAATATCTGCAAGGGAATGGGCCCACGCCCAGTCATACCAAGACACCTCATCGTGCTCTCGTGCAACACAGAGTGCAAAGGCTGAAAAAAGGGTTTTTCTGCCTTTAACATTGAGCCCGTTTGAATTAATAATTTCCATCTCTATCTCAGCTTCCTGAAGCTCACAGTTCCGTGTGGTAACGATACGCTTGTCGAAATCAAGGATCAAGGATTCCATATCGATGAGCCGGGAGGTTTTCTCGTCATCGTCAGTCACAAGGCCGGCCTCATCAAAGAGACTAACAGATGGATAGTTGGCATACAAGCCAGGCAAGATTGCACCTTCATCAGCTTCAACAAATTGGGTAAGTAACCTGGCGTTATCCAGCAAAACATCGGCTGCTTTCTGTCCTTTTTCAAATGTATAGGAAAAAATCAGTTTCCCTTCCTTAATGCCTCGTAAGGCAACACCTTCCTCTTCATTCATCTCAACGCCATAGAGATCCTTATCTCTGCTTTCAAACTTCTTTGCCTTCTCCTTCAGAAAGAAAAGCTCATAACTGTCAAACTCATCCGCTATCTTGTTCAGTATTATTTCTTTATCCATCGCAACGCCTCTCTTATCTCCGAACTCCTAACTTTTAACTCCGAACTAAGATCAGATACGCCTGATCATGGCAATCTCATCACACTCAGGGAATTTTGGGCAACGAACACAATCAGACCAGATTTTTTGGGGCAATTCTTTTTTGTCAACAGCGGCAAATCCACACTTAGAAAAAAACACATCCTGGTAAGTAAGGAGGAATATCTTGGGGATGTTTAGCTGTTTGGCTTCATCAATGCATACGTCAACAAGCATTCTTCCTATTCCCTTCTTTCTCCATGATTCTGACACACAGAGGGACCTTATCTCTGCAAGGTCATCCCAGCAGACATGGAGTGCGCAGGTGCCAAGGACTTTTCCATGCTCCTCAAATACAAAGTAATCCCTCATATTGTCATAAAGCTCACCGAGAGACCTCGCCAGCATTTCACCGCTTGATGCCGCAGCATTGACAATGCTATGGATCTTCTTAATGTCTTTAATGGATGCTTTTCGTAGCATGATGAATCATCTCCTCCGCCCTCTGGATAGTTTTTTCTGTTATCGTTGCCCCGCCAAGCATTCGGGCAAGCTCTTGAACCCTCTCTAAATAGTCAATGTGCTTTATATCTGTCCTTGCGGAGCCTTTCCTCACGATCTTCTCTACAAGGAAATGCCGGTCAGCATAGGTCGCTATTTGAGGAAGATGGGTAATACAAATTACCTGGTGCTTTCCAGCCAGGTCCTGCAGTCTTCTCCCCACCAGGTCCGCAACTCTGCCGCCAATACCGGCATCAACCTCATCAAAGATAAGGGTTTTCTCTTCGTCGCCACCAATCACCCTCTTGATAGCCAGCATAATACGGGACAGTTCCCCACCTGACGCTATTTTTCTCAATGGCTTCAGAGGTTCACCGGGGTTTGTGCTAATCAGGAAATCGATGTCATCCTTCCCGTTCTCATCGATGGTACCCTTGTCGACAATCGCTATGTTGAATAACATGCCTTTCATGGATAAAAACTCAAGCTCCGCAACAATGGCGCTTCCAACAGGTTTAGTCCCTTTTTTTCTTTTTTCACTCAGTTGATAAGCCAGGTTTTTTACCTCCGCCTCAAGGGAGGCTTTTTGCTTTTCAAGACCCCCTATGTCTGTAGCTAGTGTTTTGAGGTAGGTAAGCCTTTCCTGTGCTGATGTTGCGAACTTTTTTATTTCATCAAAAGATTTTCCATATTTGTTCTTAAGTTCATATATACTCTGAAGTCTGTCGTCGAGTTTTTGTTGTTCATCAGGGTCGTACAAGAGCCCCTTCTCAAGGTCTCTTATCTGCAAAGAAATGTCTTCTATGTCATAGGAGATCGTTTCAATCCTCTCCGTCAACTTTTGTATTGTGTCTATGCTGTGAAAAGGCCTCAGGAGGCTTGCAAATCGTTTTATAGCATTGTGAACAGACTCTTCACCTTCATACATGCCCTCAGATATGGCATTGAGACTTGCCGTAATTTTTTCAGCGTCCCTGAGGATTTTCAGCCTTTCTTTCACACGTTCTTCTTCACCTTCCTGAAGGGCAGTCCGCTCAATTTCGTCAATCTGGAAATCCAGCAGGGCGATCTCCTTTTCCCGTCCTTCGTTCTCCCTCTTTTTAGCCGACAGTTCTGATTCACATTTCCTCAAGGCCTGGACCTTCCCTCCAAGGGTTAACCTCTCGCTATCCAGTGATAGGAGGCTGTCAAGAATACCAATATAATTTTCCTTGTCAAGGAGATACTGGAATTCATTCTGACCATAAATATTGATCAGAGTGTCCCCCAGTTCGGCCAGTTTGGCTGTCGTAATGGGATCGTCATTCAGAAACGACCTGGACCTTCCATTTGCGTTGACAATGCGTTTTAGAACATACTCATTGTCCTTATAAAAAAAATGGCCCAGAATCTCTGCATACTCAGCGTTGGTTCTCACAATATCGGGCGAAACTTTTGTCCTCATCAAGGTTGAAAGTGCATTAATGATGATAGATTTCCCGGCCCCTGTCTCACCGGTTATTACGTTCAAACCTTCCCCGAATTCTATCTGGATCTCATCAATGATCGCAAATCCCTTCACCTTGAGTAAGGTGAGCATTATTACCTTTCACCCCACTTCAGTTTTGTTCTGAGAATTTCAAAATATCCTTTTGAGGAAGACTTGACGAGGCTTACCACATGAGAAGATTCCCTTATCATGATCTCGTCTCCAAATTCTAAAGGAAATCCAATCTGCCCGTCAAGGGTGAGAACTACCTTTTCATCCCTGGACTTAAGTATGGCCTTAATACTTACCTTTTCAGGGAGAATGATAGGCCTGTTTGTAAGCATATGTGGGCATATGGGCGTAACAATGATGTTTTTCATGGAAGGATAGAGGATCGGCCCTCCTGCTGCCAACGAATAGCCCGTAGATCCTGTGGGGGTGGAGAAAATAAGTCCATCAGACTTGAAGGTCGTAAGGTATTCGCCGTTTGCGTATGTCTCGATGTCTATGATACGGGCCAGAGCATCCTTCGTAATGACTGCATCGTTCAGCACAGCAAAATCAAAGACCTTATTCGTGTCCCGCTTGACCGTCACATCAAGCATCATGCGTGTTGTAATATCGTAATCGCCCCTGGTTGCCTTTTCGAGCATCTCAGGAAATTCATCAGGAGAGATCTCCGTAAGGAAGCCCAAACCGCCAAGATTTACTCCCAGAATCGGTACGTCTCTTCCCTTGAGGTTTCGCGCGACACTTAAAAGCGTGCCATCCCCACCGAGAACCACGATAAGATTTGCCCCCTCCCCTACATGCTCGATCTCAAGCTGTTTCGTGTAGTTGAGTAAACGCGCAGATTCTTCATCGACAAAAACATCGGCTTTGTCGCCATAAAGCTCAATGATACATGCAGCGAGGCTGGTTGCATCTTCCTTCTGTCTTTTACAGATAACGTGGACTGTATTCATGCACGATTCCTCACAAGAATTTCTCTTTTAAATAGCTCGATACTGAACTGAGAAGTTCAAAAGATTTATCAACCGTATCTGTCTTGTCCGGATTCAGGAGGTTACACGTTGCGGGCGCAAGAAGGCTGTTCTGCACGATAAGCCCCCTGTCTACCCCTTTCCTCTCCAGGACTTTCCACATCGATTCAAGCCTGCCAGCTATGCTAACCACATCTTCCTCGGAAAACTCTTCGAAAAGAGTCGGCACAATTCCCCAACTTATAATGTTTCCCTTTTCAAGGAAATCCTTTACCTTTACATACGATACAAAAATATCACCAAATGCATAGGCATTGAAGGACAAGGTTTCGATGTTGAGAGAGAGCAGGAAATCCCAGTCCAGCCGGCCGCACAGGTGAAGTCCCCGTGGCCCGTCAATGCCATCAAAGAAATCCGTAAGCTCATCTTTTGCCTTCACATTATCATAACCGCACATGGCGTTAAACACAAATTCAAGACCAGGATCATCTATCCATACAAACGCATTATCATTTTTTGCACGTAACTGGGCATACTGTGCATTCAGCTTTTTCCGGATAAAAGCGTACGCGAAGGCACGCATTTCATCATTATAAACTATAGGCTTGCCATTCTCATCTACTATTTTTAATGTAAGACTGATGGGGCTTATGATCTGGCCACGGATAGCCATGTATGAAGCAAGGTCAAGTGACAGAAATCGCCGGTAAACCTTTGAGAACTTATCTGAAAGAATGAATGCGGACTGGTCGTTTTCGTATTCGAGATACCGGGGGATTTCGTCCAGAAAACGGTTTGTATCAACGTAGATCCGCAGCCGGTCCTCATCGATTACCACTCCGGGGAAATGCTCCATGGCCTGGACGTACATGTCCTCATAGAAAGAGAGCTTGGGTAATTGAGGCCAGAATGGGATATCAAGAGAGAGGGCGAGCCTCAGGGCATCATCTGCATTGTCATGAGGCAAGATACCCATGGCCGTCGTCGACAACTTCCCCTGAAATCCAAGCCGTTTATCCACATAAAATCCTTACCATTCAGGGTTCTGGTTGTCAATCTTACTTTTAACATCCGCATACTCGTTCCAGCATGGAGTTATATTGCCCCTTTATAACAATCAAAAGTAATACCCGTTAATTATTCTTTATAGAATGGTAAAACAGGACATACACATATTGAAAATAATCAGGGTATTGGCACTGAATATATGGTGGCTATCTGGTGTCTTTCGGCTCAACCGGATACTTTGATGATTCCCAGTCTTCCCAACCGCCCTTCAGGGCAAATACTTTCTTATATCCTTTACTGATCAATTGCAGCGCCACACGGGCACTGGTTGCTTCCTGTACTCATTTACAGTAAAGGACTATCGTCTTATCCTTGGGATACTTATTGAACCAGGAATCAAACGTATTGCCATCCTCACGGATCGCCCCCTTGATCTGAACAGAACTCTTCTCCCAGTCCTTTGTCGACCGCACATCGATAATAAGGAGATCGGGGTTGCCAAGCTGGGCTCTCAACTGCTCTATAGTCATCCTGGGTACATCAGCAGGACTGAGATCCGATTGCGCCCAAAGAGCTTGCTGCATACATGCTAAAATCAACATCATTACAGGTATGAATATCAGTTTTCTCATTCATTCCTCCTCACGTCTGAGATTATGAGATGCCCTTGCATTGAGCTTGTGAAAAAATACAAAACGACTGTTGTTCAGGTGGCACATCTATGACACGCTAAGCACTTGCGTTAGCCATTCGCTGAATATCCCGAGATATGATGTCATAAGTAACAATCCAACAACAATAAGGAGCACGCCCATTATCTTCTGAGCATATTTGACAACATACCCGTACTTTTTGAGAAAACCTAACAACCGATCAAAAAGAATTGCAGATACGATGAATGGAATGGCAAGCCCCAAGGAATACATACTCAACAAGAATGCTCCGTACCACATGCTTTCCGCCGTGGAAGAGATAAGTAATATGGAAGACAGTGCCGGACCTATGCAGGGCGTCCAGCCAAGAGAAAATGCCACTCCAACAACAAAGGCGCCAAAAATCCCTGCAGGTTTCTCCTTCAGATGAATCACCTTTTCACGGCTCAGCAGGGGTATTCGAATAACATTCAAACTGAATAACCCCATAATGATAAGTAATACTCCCCCTATTCTCATAAGTAGTGTCTGATAAGTTGACAAGAAATGGCCGATTATTGATGAAGACAAGCCTAAAGTTACAAAAACGAAGGAAAACCCAAAAACAAAAACAACCGCATGAATAAACATTATTTTTCTGTATTTTTGCGCTTTGGCTACGGCAAAATTATCAATAGCTACACCACTTATAAAAACTAAGTAAGATGGCAAGAGAGGAAGCACACATGGGGCAAAAAAAGATAATAATCCTGAACTAAAAGCTATTATACTATTTACATCCATAGCCACCTATTCCTGATGTCCAATTGTTGTATTATTAGCATTTTGTTTACGTTTGTCAATTGTGATACCCGAATCCGAATTGCCCCACATATCTGATCCGGTAATTAAACATGTGCATCACATGAATTAAAAGGAAGTTATATGATGTTTAGAAAACCCTCTGATACCTGTGAAAAAATTTGCCGGGTACTGGCAAATCACATTGATTTGGTGTTATAGTATATTTTGTTGGCACTACCTGGCATGTCCGGAATGTTAAAAAATAACCGCTTTGCTCAAGCAACAAGTGGGCGCACAAAGATATACATTCCGTAAGAAGCAAAAAAACATGCAATAGGAATTGTGCCGCAAAGGCACAAAATCATGAAAAGGGGTTTGCTTATGGCGAAATATGTAGTATCAACCGTTGCACTGCTGCTCATTGTAATTGTTTGCGGAATTTCTTATGCCGATAATGCGTACATGATGACAAAAGAGCAGCTTCTCCCTCTGCTAGGGAAGTCCGACGTAATCGTCATCGATGTACGTACAAACTACTCCTGGGATAAGAGTGATGTAAAAATCAAAGGGGCCTTAAGGGAAGAAACGATGAGGTTCGGCTCCTGGATGAACAAGTATCCCAAAGACAAGACAATCGTCCTCTATTGTGACTGAGTGAACGATTCATCGAGTGTCAGTTTGGCACAAGCATATCGGAACGCAGGTTGGCAGAAAGCTTACTTTTTAAAAGGTAGTACTCCGAAGGGCGCCTGGGTCGACTGGATCAAAGCCAAATATCCGACGGAACGCAAGAAATAGAATGATCTGAAATTATTGACAGGTCGATTCAATAATGGCTGTGAAAGAGCTTTATCTTTCTCTTACCACACAAGATTTAGCCTACTTTTCCACTTTTCTGTTAGCCTGCTCCCAAGAGACACCCAATGACGACTCTTCCTCGATGAGAAAACGATAGTAATTGCGAGCAACGTTATTGTCGGGTCGAGATAGACGCTCCATGACGCCATAGTTGATGCGATGGCGCCAAAACATCCGCATTCCACATCTTTGCCACGGGAAAGCAAAATGATCTTGGTAACTGCGAAAGAGATGCCCATTAGGGCAATGCCGAGGGCAGACAAACGGGTCAGTACGCCAAGGAGCAGGCCGAGGGCACACGCAAGTTCAATAAATGGGAGGGCCCATCCGAATCCGACAGCAAGTGGTCCCGGCAGTATGTCGAAATTGTACACCATGGCAACGGAATAATATTCTATATCCACAAGCTTTCCAGCCGAGGAAACGAGAAAAGTAACCCCTAAAACTAAACGGAAGATAAATATCACGTATTGATTTTCAATAAACTTCTTTCGAATACTATCGATCACACTAGAGGCAAATTGTTCTTTTATGGCACACCTCCCATAGAAAATCAAAGCAAACGTCGGCAAAGAGCATGATTCCCTATATATTTAGCTGACGACTGGGTTCATTTATAACCCTTAACTCACAAAGTTTATCATAATGAAACTGACAATGTAATCAAAATTATACGGGGTAGGAAACAACGCTCAGGCCCTCATTGGCCTTACAATGTACACCATTGGCATCAAAGATGGGCAGAAGACATTGCGACGGGCATACACAATATCCTGGTGCACCTTGAGCAATGAATACCAAGAGTATTCTGTCCAACTGGTGGCAAGCAATATCAACAAAATCAACAGTAGATACAGTGATATATTGCTGCCTCGTATCTTCCCAATGAGCAACTGCATCTGCATCAACCAAACCAAAGCAGATTTGATCCTACTTGTTGGCAGTTATGGTTTTCCTTTCATGTTATTTCCTTTCTGAAGATAAATTCCCGTTTGTTTGTTGATTTCCTTTGTTTTACGTATTAAATATGAACATGTTTTGGATGTCTACCGATGGTGGCTGGCGTAATATTCTTCAGATCACAGAATATCTCCAATTGATGTCATCCGTTCGCTCTCTTGGTTCGTGGGCTTATGATCCCGAACGTCCCCTTGAGGGGTGGTGTTCGGCAATATAAAACATGGGTCAATGAAACCCTTTATTTTGAGTTTCTGGTATGATTTAATATGATATATTCTGGCCATGATTTAATATGATACAAATTGACTATTCTTTTCTTGACAGTAACTCTTGACAAACAAATTAGAATGGATTAATGTTTGTCCATTAAGCTTTTAAATACTATCTGAGGAGGTAGCAAAATGAAAAAGTTGTTGGTGTTGGCATTGGCTGTATTTATGAGTTTTGGTTTTATGACTGCGGTTTATGCTCAAGGTGGGGACGTTGAGGAATTTTCGAAAAAAATGGCTGCGGCGAAAACAATGACCTTCGAAGGCACAGTTCTTTCTCACGATGTTGTATGCCATTGTTTTGTTGTAAAGACCGCTAAGGGCGAAATGGCTTTCCAGGATGACTATGTAAAGTTTGACCAGGAGTACAATAAGGCGAAAGGTCTTAAGATAGGTGCCGCTGTAAAGGGCGAGTATAAGAAGATAAACTATCTTAATTACGCTACATCAGTTGCATATAAGTAGTCTGCTTGCTATAGAAAGTTTGGTTTTTAAAGCAAAGGAGGAGAGCCATTCTCCTCCTTTGCTTTTTTGATCTCCCGTCCATTGAATAGATAAAAGCACTCTCCAACCAACAGAAATAACAGCACACTTAAACTATAGCCTGAACAGAATCGCTATATGTCTCTTTTCTCTCAATAAAAAATATGGGGTTAAGGACTATTCCAAAGTGCAGGATTGACTTTGACAAAGGATTTGGTGTAAAAAAAGAAGATTATGAAACCCTACACACGATACATTGCATTTCTATTTGCCACCTTATTTTGCTCTACTTTCATCTTGGGCGCCTTCACCTATGTTGGCGCGTCAGGTAGGGTGGCTATCAAGGAAAAGATCTTCTCTTACCTCAAAGAAAGAAAAGTTAGTTCAAATGATGAGAAGTTAATAAAAATAGCTAATTCAGTCTATGAAGAGGCGAAAGACTTCGAGATTGACTACCGGCTTGTCCTCGCAGTCATGAAAGTTGAGAGCAATTTCAAGAGCGATGCCATTTCTAAAAAGGGAGCCCGCGGATTGCTTCAGATTAAGCCTTCCCTGGCAAAGCATGTATCAAAAGAAACGGGTGTTTCCATAAAAAGTCCGAAATGTCTGGAAGAGCCCGAAAAAAATATCAGGATCGGCGTAAGCCACCTTTCATGGCTCATGGATAAGTTTGAGAATATTAATACAGCACTTCATGCCTACAATGTGGGACTGGGAAAGGTTAAACCTTCAACATCTGATGATAATGGCCCTGACACGCGCTTTACCCGCAAAGTACTTACCGAGTATCAGCTTATAAAGAATTCCCTGCCGGACCCTGGCGCAATTCAGTAGCAACCAGCATAATATCTTTTCTTTAGTACTTAGTTGGAAGAAGAAAGACGTGAGAGGGAAGAGAAAACCATCATTTCAAACGAATCAACTTAGTACAACTAATAACTCAATCAACTAATTACTTAATCAACCCAATCAACCAAAAATTGTCTTGCTTTGAGCCTCTGTATCCTGTATTCTTCGACATCAGGCAAAAACTCAATGTCAAAGCAAAAATATTTCCAGGAACCCCTCTTTCAGGAACTCAAAAAAGATTACTGCTACGTCTGTTATGAACGCATTAAAAAAGATGAGGGTATCTATATCGGTCATGATATGTGGCGTCATAAAAAATGCAAGCCTGGCAGCAACAAATGGCTAAAAAGCAAGATCGGCCAGGAAAATTCCCTTGTAACTCCCCATGATTCTGCGACGTAGTTTTTAAATCACAAACTGTCTATACACTAATACCGGATTTTCGATGAGGATGAGCACGATGTCGGGCATTCCCCGCAAACACGCTCAGGAAAACATGACACCATGGCATTACGATATAAATGTAGGCTTAATACTATTGTCGTATATCCTTCACAAACGCTATGCCGAGGGCGCCCGGGCCGGTATGAGATGTGATGACTCCTCCTATCTTGCCCCGAAAAACCAGTGAAACACCAGGGATTCTCTCAAGTCTGCCAAGGAGTTCTGTCATAACATCACTATTGTCCGATTCAGCTACAGTTAGTAAAAGCTGCGAATGTTCTTGCGCTGCCTGCTCCACCAATTCTACAAACCTGTTCATGAGCCTGTCCCTTGTCCGGATTTTTTCTATTGGCTGCACCTCCCCATTCACGACTTTCAGAAGGGGCTTTATCTTCATCAAGGTTCCTAAAAAAGCCTGGGCCTTTCCGATTCTCCCTCCCCGATGGAGATATTCCAGAGAGTCTACTGAAAAGTACGTCTCAATCTGCGGGCCAATTTTTCTGGCCATATCTGCAACCTCTTCCAGTGAAGCTCCCTGGTTTGCTTTCTCGTCACAAATAATGACGATCATGCTTAGCGCGAAAGAAGCCTGCAAAGAATCCACCACTTCTATCCGGGCTCCGGCGAATTGGCTTCTCGCGAGTAATGCAGACTGAAAAGTGCCACTCAATTTGGACGAGAGATGGACGGACAGGATTGGTTCTCCTTTTTCAACAAAAGGAGAATACGCATTGACAAAATCCTGGGGGGTGGGCTGAGATGTGGTCGGAAATGCTGATGATTTTCTCAGTAGCTCATAATATCCATCAGGTTCAACATCATAATAATCCTTCCAGCTCTTATCCCCGAGGTGGATGGTCAAAGGGACAATCTCAATATTGTGTTTGAGGATAAATTCCTTTGTGAGGTCAGCCGTGCTGTCTGTTATAATTTTCATACATTCTTTTCTCCATTACTCAACGGAAACGATATAGTGTGCATGTGATTGACCTCCGTAATAAAGCTCAACGGCTTTGTCAGGAAAACTCATCTGAAGAATCGATTGCATGGTTTCTGCATCGCTTTTTTTGACAGTATCGCCGAAGAAGAGTGTAATGATTTCATCAGAAGGTTCGTGCATACGCTTGACGAGAACAGGTAGTGTTTCTTTTATGGAAGCAAATGAACATTGAATTTCTCCCTTGTAAGTGCCAATAAAATCATTCGTTTTGACCAGAATACCGCCTAATGTTACATCCCTTGAAGCCACCAACACTTCTCCGGATTTTACCTGTTGTGACGCCTGGTCCATACGGTTGACATTCTCTTCGTAGGGCGCTTCGTCCATATAGGCCAACAATGCAGAAATACCTTCCGGCAGCGATGATGTTTTGAGCACAGTAGCCTGTTTTGTCGTCATCTCTGCTGCCTGGATGGCGGAGGGATAAATGTTCTTATGGTTTGGGAGTATAATCACATTCAATGATTCAACAGTTTCTATGGCGGAAACGATGTCCATCGTGCTGGGGTTCTGCGTTGGCCCGCCATCAACTACAAGCTCAGCACCGGCATTGTAGAATATTTCTTTAAATCCATCTCCGAGCACAATAGCAACAACGGAGCTTGCTTTTGTGCTCTTCTGGCTTACCAGGCGTGACGTATGCTGGACAAGCATATCGTCCACCTTGATGGATGAAACATGACCTAATGCAGAGGCATACTGCAATACCTCTTGGGGCTGGCCCGTGTGAATGTGAACTCGCGCCAAACGGCTGTCTCCGACAACCACTATGGAATCACCCTTCAGGGAAAGGTCTTTCTTTAAGGCATCTTCGGAAATTTGGCTTCCTTTGAGAACAAATTCAGTACAATAACGGTAGCTCAGTTGATGACCCGATGCTTCGCCTGACATGTAGGCCAATTCCTTTTCATCATCAATAGGTACATCGTCAATGGTTACACCCCTGACAAGATACAGCATGCCTTCGAGAAAATAGAGAAACCCCAATCCCCCTGCATCGACCACACCTGCTTCTTTGAGCTTGGGCAGAAGCTCAGGGGTTCGTTCGACAGAGACCCGGGCTGTCTTCACCATCTCATCGATGAGAAAAGCAAGATCCGAAGTAGTCTTAGCTGCCTCCACTGCCGCTTCTGCTGTCTCCCGGACAACTGTCAAAATAGTACCTTCGGCTGGGTGGAGAATGGCCTTGTAGGCTTTTTTCACTGCACGGGAGAATGAGGAGGCGACATCCTCGGCTGAAAGCCTGTCTTTACCTTCTATGCCTTCAGCTACACCTGATAGGATCTGGGCCAGTATGATACCGGAATTACCACGCGCCCCCATAAGCGCTCCCCAGGCAATTGCCTTAACAGTCGTTTCAAGAGAGACATCCTGCAAGGCTTCAATTTCCCTTACAACGGCCATGAGTGTCATGGACATGTTACTCCCTGTGTCACCATCCGGCACGGGAAAAACATTAATCTTATTCAGGTGGTCTCGGTTTTTAAAAACAAGCTCTGCCCCTGCAAGGACACACAACCTAAATCTCTTTGCACTCAAATACAGTATTGCCATCTTTCTTTATTCCTGTCCTTGCTATAAATTACCCGGTGTCACTCAATACAAGAATGAGACGGGTAAGTGTAATGCATCAAAGAAATTACAAAAATTAGCAATTGGCGAGAGTATAATATATTTTTTTTGCTGATAAAATAATTTATTCTGGAAACACCCTATCAGAATCATTGTAATGTTTTTCGTGTATTTTCATACCCTGCGACAAATTTTTCCTCATAATAAAGGAAAATAGCTTGTTTTGCAGACTCAATAATTGATAGTATATGTGGCTATTCTAAGGTCGTATGGCATCA
>Ga0351959_1120_pt1 | contig 19683 bp, 6 predicted proteins | sample TotcelT113001M13_FD_206836 | JGI IMG/M metagenome (GOLD analysis project Ga0351959, IMG submission 206836) | Enriched cells from coal bed in the Powder River Basin, Montana, United States - Total cells T11 rep3 HSBNCT.T11.300.1.M13 ...
TTTAGGCGCAATATATAAAATTTTGCCATTATGGTGAAATGCTAATCGATCTCCCACTTCAAAAGCTGATCTAATGTCATGTGTGACAACAATACTCGTCGCTTTTAAATCGTTTTGAATGCTGATAATTAACTCGTTGATCTGCTGCGAGGTGATGGGGTCCAATCCGGTTGTGGGTTCGTCATACAGGATGATGCTGGGACGGTAGACGATCAGCCGCGCTAACGCCGCACGTTTGCGCATCCCTCCGGATAGCTCCGACGGCATCTTCAACTGGGTGCCTTGCAGCCCAACTCTTTCAAGGGCAAAGGCGACGCGCTCTTCAATCTCTTTTTCGGTCAATTGACTTTCATGCTGCCGTAAAAAGAAAGCGACGTTTTCTCCGACATTCATGGAATCGAACAGCGCGGCGCCTTGGAAGAGCATTCCCATATGCTTCACAAGCTCGTACCGCTCGTGCTTACCCATCGCGGAAATGCGCTGGCCATTCACTTCGATGTAGCCTTCGTCTGGGATTTCGATTCCTAGAATTTGACGCAACAGAACGCTTTTTCCCACTCCGGAGCGCCCTAAAATGACGACGGTTTCTCCGGTTTGAACTTCAAGGTCCAATCCTTTCAGAACCTCCAATTTGCCGTATCTTTTCCAAACATTAATTGCTTTAATCATAGTTTAATCTTGTCCCACAATTCCATAATATGTTCGTACGAGTTGTTCAAGATAACAGTGATCAGGAAGTTTCCAATCAGAATGACCGAGTAGCAAATAACGACGCTATTGGTGGTCGAACGTCCGACCCCTTGAGCTCCGCCCTGCGTTGTCATCCCTTTGTAGCACGAGATGGTGATGATGATGATTCCAAAAATAAAGGCTTTGAGAAGGCCGCTAAAGAAGTCGAATCCGGTGATATGCAGGGGAAGGGGGTCGAGGTAGGAGTTAGAGGGTAATCCATAATAATCCACGGCGATGACGTAGCCTCCAATCACCCCCATGACGCAGCTGAAAACGGTGAGGAGGGGAAGCATGACGATTCCGGCCAGAAATCGCGGGGCCACGAGGTACTGCAACGGGTTGACTGCCATCGAACGGAGGGCGTCGATCTGTTCGGTCACTCGCATCGTCCCTAATTCCGCGCACATCGCTGCTCCAACACGTCCCGTAATCATAAACGCTGTCAAAACAGGACCGAGCTCCACCATCATCGCTTTGGTGACCATGAGTCCCGTCGCGCTGACCAAACCTTTGTCGGAAAGTTGGAAGTAGGACTGCGCCGCCAGCACCATCCCTGTAGAAAATCCCGTGATGGCAACAACAGGCAGCGACATGACGCCGATTTCGTACATTTGATCGCGGATGAGCGGCCAGCCGGGGGGGCGTTTGACAGTAACGATCATCACCTTGATGATGAGCATTATGTATTCCCCCAGAGCAGCCAGCCAGCCGGCCACGAAGTTTCCATTCATGCAAATAGCCTCTTTCTTATGGTCATGTTAGGTGACGGCGTAATTATACACAAAAAAAAAGTGGCTGAAAAATGAACCAACCAGCAGAATGTGGGCAAATAGAGGGTGTCATGACAAAAATCTATACGAGAACCGGCGACAATGGGGAAACATCGTTATTCAACGGCAAGAGGGTTTTGAAGAACGACCCTCTCATCGATGCATTGGGAACGGTGGACGAATGCAACAGCGCCATCGGATTAGCGATTTCGTATTTACCGGAAGAGCTATGTTTCGATGCTGCTAGGGAGCAGTTAGAGACAATTCAGCACGCCTTGTTTGATTTGGGGGCATCTCTAGCGACGCCACGGACGACATCGTCGGCAACAAAAGTCGAAAAAACGCGGTTTGACGACGAAGAGATCGCTTTTTTGGAGCAGTGGATCGACGAGTACGTCGAGGAATTGCCTCCGTTGACAACTTTCATTTTGCCCGGCGGGCACCCCTGTGGAGCCGCGCTACATTTGGCGCGCAGCATCTGCCGCCGCGCCGAGCGGTTGGTGATCCCTCTGCAGAAAGAGGGGATTGTCAGCAAAAATGTCGTGATCTATTTGAATCGGCTGTCGGATTATTTATTTACAGTTTCGCGGCATTTGAATTTGCTGTGCAAGAAGCCGGAGACGCTTTGGGAGCACCACAAGCTCGGGAAGTAACAAAATCACCACCGAGCCACCGAGAACACAGAGAGAGTAACTGTGATACCTTTTGCTAACTCAGTGTTCTTGGTGGCTTCTAAGCAACTTATTTATATTGTGTGTTAAGGCTTGAAAGGCCGGAATATCACAGCCCAGGCGAGTGTGGTTACTTTTGGTTGAAAAAATGAGAGCGTTTGTAGCGTATTGTGTTGAGCCCGGAGGCAATGGTGTCAACTTAAGAAACTGTCGCCCCTCACAGGGCTCGGATTTTTATTCCACATACACCCCACGTTGACACGTGGGGCTACATGCTTTCGCGTCTTCGACGCTCGTTTTCGTTAAGTTGACGCCATTGAGCCCGGAGGGCGACCCTTATGTAGCCTACGGTGACGAGCTTGCGAGGAACCGTAGGTAAGGGTTTATAATAGTTTAAGAGCCCGTAGGGCGATTGAAATTTTTCAATCATTTGAAATTCAGTTTAAACGCGAAAAAAATCAGTCGCCCTCCGGGCTCCAAATTTATTGTGAATCATTACCTACGGTTCCTCGCAAGCTCGTCACCGTAGGCTACATAAGGGTCGCCCTCCGGGCTCAGCACAACGCATGTAAATGTAGACGTTCATTTATCAACCAAAACCAGGGCGAGACGCCCTGGCTACCTTGGAGAATGCACTAGATGGGGAGTAGCCAGGTCGTCCCGACCTGGTCATGGTCCATTACGCTGAAACACCTTTCCGTTTCGGTTTAGCTTCTCGCCTCTCAAGCTTTGCTTCCAGTTGGCTCTTCGCTTCAGTGACCACTTTAAACATAACTTCGGCCTCGCGCGCGCGTTCCCTATTTCTGTCGGGATGGGCAATTCTGCTCAATTCTCTATTCGCTTTGTTGATCTCCGCTCTTGTAAAGCTGGTTCGATGGGAACCAAACAACACCGTTTCATACGTCGGTTGTCCATCCAAAATCACCCTTTTTAATTTCGCGTAAGCATCGGTTCCGTTATCTCGAACAATATTTTTCCTATGTGTATTCACAAAGTCCTGCCATTTTTCTTTACGAATTTGGCTTTTCCGCTTCTGTGGCGGTGGAGGAGGCGGTGGTGCAGATTGCCGCGCATGCGTCCATGGGTTGAATGCCGCGGCGACAGGAGGGGTTACGTCTTGAAGATTTTTAAAGCGTGAAGTGCCATTCTTATAAAAATAATTTGTTCCCGAATAGTTATACCACCCTTTCATAGTTCTTGGGGCGATTTGCTTATAGAAATGTAATGGATCACTAGGTCCCAAATGGTCGATTCTGATGTAGTTGTCCCATTTGCTTGTGTAGTAACTATGGCCGGGGTAAAGGGAAACAAAAATGACGTTGTCATCCAATGGGATGTAACCTTGTAAGTTGGTTTCCGGCTTCTTGACAGTTCCAACCATGAATTTGTTTCGATCCACCTTGAAAATTTGTGGTTTTCCGTTGTAGTTGTCCATTTTGATGAATTCGTATTGAGAAAACACTTTTAGGCGAATGTCGCGCTTCTTTAATCCGCGATAGCAACGCGAGTTCCAAGCAGCTGTATTCCCCCTCCAAAAAACTCGTTTTAAAACGAAGTACATTCTGTCGGTTGAATTTCTTGAATCGAGCATCCGGCCGCGAAATCTGTGAAAGAATTCGTAAATTTCTTTTCGTTTTTCAGCCATTGCTTCAAACTTTGCGATGTCATTTGCAGCGGCAACTCTTTTCACTTGGTCGATGGTCAATCCTAGTCGATTTGCAACGCTACGCTTGTTGATGTAGATATCTTCGCCATTGACCGACATTTTCACGTGCGTAAAAATGTAGGTAAGTTTGTTCAAACCGGTCATATCTGCTGCGCGTTTGCATGCAACGTTAAAGCGGAGGTCCTCGGCGTTGCTTTTTAGCAAATTCAAGCGAGATTTAGCCTTTCCCTCTGTGACGACCGCCGCGGTCGCGGTTATTTTTTCGCACTTATCTCCGACGTGTCGGCGTTCAGTGTTATACGTCACGGTCTGCACGTGAGCGTGTGAGTGTTTGATCGGTAAATTTGAAGGGACTGACATAGGCACCTCGTTCTGTGTTAATACTTTAATTTTAAAACATGTTTGTTAATAAACTATTAATTTACTATTAATATTGTGTGTGATATAATTTTTTTCTTATGAACGATATCACATTACAACCAAATCGATTTGTCGCTTTCCATGCAAAAGTGGAAGCTCGGCTCCGCGATCCCTCCATTTGGAAGATCACGACCGTAGCGCTGCGCATCATTTTGTTTCTATCGAGGTGTTTGAATTTTCTCTTCGGGGATCACCGTTGGGGAGACGTTCAACCTGTACCTCTCCGCATCGATCGCAGCGAAGAACCTGGGCCATCAGCGCTCCCACCACCGGCGCTCCCACCGGAGCTAATCGAAGCACAGGACGAACTCGCCACTTTCCATGAGCTCCGGCTGATCGCATTCAACGAACAACCGCGCACTTATTTTCAGACGTTAGCGAACGAATTTGGGTTAAATTCCAAGTTTGAAGGGGCAACCCAAAAAGCGACAGTGGGATTGTTGTCGAAATTTTGCTCAGAAATCGCACCCGAAGAGCTTCAAAGCCGCTATGGCATCGATTTGCCGATGCTAGATGAGATGAGGAATACGATCTTTTTGGAGTCGACTCCACTAGAAGAAATTGGAAGCGCCCTCGCCGCAGCCCTATCGGAAGGGCGACCCGCGTTAATTGCCGGCGGATGGACCGGAGCTCCCCATGGCCATGCGATGATGTATGAGGTGGTTCCTGTTGATGATCAAACCGTCCATTTTCGCATTTTCAATTTGGGTGCCGGAGCCCTTTACCATCAAATTCACATAGTCGATGGAAAAGCAAAAGCCGCGCCGGGGGTGGAGTGGCGTTCGATTCGGAAAGACGACTTGTTGAGTCCCGCCGTTTTGAAAGCCATGATTGAAATGAAGATCGAAAGGCATGTCCCGGAAGAAAAAGTCGATACTGCATTTAATGAAAAGGACATCTATCAGGGGCTATTTGATCAGCTTTCACCCACGTCTTGCGGAGTGATCCACGGAAATGTTCCATTTAAAACTTTGCAGCATTCGGGAATTTGCACGTGGAGGTCGATCGAGGCGTTTTTGTCTACTCGTTTGGACGAAGCGCAGTATAAAAAGTTGATTCTCGATATCAAATTAAGCAGTCTTCACGCCCTTAGCGACCTTCTTGGAAGGACGCCTGCAGACGAAACGGCGCCGAAGGTTCTGACATTGGTGAATAAAGGCCGCTTGAAGCTTGCACGCAAGGTAGACAACGCCTTTTCGAAGGGATATGTCCCCGAAGCTTACGTGACGGAGGCTCATCAGCTATTAAAACATGCCGTCCGAGCCGTGAAATACCGTTCTGATTTAGTCACCTATGAACACCCGGAAAAAGAATCGGCTGCCGGTAAATTTGCGGCCGACGTAAAGTACAGGCACAATCCGGAGTATCCTCCATTAGAACAACTTTTTGCCGGAGGAGCCTCCGAAGCTGGGGTTTTTACATATAACATCACCTACCAACTTTTTAATCTGCTTCTGGTGACTGATCCCGCCACAGCGTTGTCAAACTTAGCAAAAGCTGCGTGGCATGCTGAACGGATTTGGTTGACGGGAAGCGGATATGACGCGTTGAATGTCGCGCTCACTGACTACATTTGTAAGCTTCCTTTCGATCCACAGTTTTGGTCCCAGTTACCAAGCGCCGAGACGTCAATTCACTTGAGAGTGATTGGAGAGGTGACATTCAAAACTTCGTTCATGATAGATAATGCCTCATTAGTACACCCTGAAAGTGTGTTTTGTCATTATAAGCTCAAAAACATTTTCTTGTTATTGGGGATCGGAGAAAATGCAGCTTTCAAAGCGGTAGGGTTAAATAAATGGGATCGATTGAATCGTCCAAATGAATTTTGCAGGGTATTTGGAAAGGAATATGCGAATGAATACGTTTCTTTACTTTCGGTGTGGACACCTTTATATGATCTCTTTGATGTGGATTTGGACAACAACGATTTGTCGCTTGAGATCAAACCAAATGAAACGTTAAATAAAAATATATTATTCGAATGTTTGATGGAAGTGGCTCCGCAAGTTCATCATGAGATTGAACAAAAGCTGAATTTAACGATCAATTATTCCGAAATGACGAATACCCGAAAGAATCGAGCTCTTCTTGCTTGCGATGTTCTTCCGGAGTGGATGCTAGGGTGTCGAGACAACGCTCTCGCAGAAGCTTGGCTCATCAAAAGACCCGTGGGTAGGTTGTCTAACCTTAACCCCGCACAAGATCTCCGCTTTCAATTCATCAATGAATCCGGTGCCGATGGAAAATTACTGATCACTTTATCGGGGGTGACCGCACAGATATATATTGATAATCCCCAACTGAAGAAGATATCAGAAGGGGTTTTTAAACAAACTTCAGACGCGAATTTTGATTATAAGTTCGAAGGCTGGTTTCGTAAAATCAGCAATCCCACTTTGCGCTTGTTGATCAATGAGTTTGCGTACAAAATAATCGTTGAAAAAGGAGCGCTAAGCACAATCATCCCGGGACAGATTTCAGATGGAGAATTTTACGAGCTTGCCATGTTGTTCACGACAGACGAGCATCGCCCCTATAAATTGTTCGCATATTTCACTAAGTATCCCTCAAAATTGAACGACCCTGATTTTCAGGTGCTTTTTAAATTCCTTCTTTATGAACGTAACGTTTCAGAATCGATCAAGTTGGGCCGAAATCCCCAATTTTTAAAAGCCGCCTCAAAATTTATCCAAGAGCGGTTCCACGCTTCTTTTCAAGAAGGACAAATTGGAGCCTGTGTATTCCTGAATCAGATTGCGGGGGCTTTGGAGACTTATTTCCCTGACGAACCCGCCTTCTACACGACATTCGAGCGGTTTGCTGCGCTGCTGAACAAACCGGTTCTCACTTTCGAGGAGACGATCCACATCCACATGGGGCTGATCGAGTATGTCTACCGGCAAGACAATCCTTCTGATGATGAATTAGTCAATGCGTTAAGGAGTCTCGTGGGGGTTTCGGCAGTTGGAGAGCACATCGAAAATATCGACCCTGAAATGGTTCGGTGCCGCAATAGATTTGGAGAGAAATTCGCCTCTCGCATCCAAAAGTTTTTCAATATCCCTAAAGAGGTTGACCAAGCACGCGTTAATGCGGTCTTAAAAGACAAAGTCCAGGCTGGGGAAGTGTGGAGCTGTCGTCAAAAAAGGGGTGGATATGAATTCGTCAATGCAAATGACACCATTTCTTACGATCCTTTTACGGGGGATTTGATCGGGGTGAGTCACCAGTGCCCCATTCCACAGAAATTTCTTAAGTCGGCCTTGTTTTCCAAATTTTTCCCCAATACTTACTTCTGTGATGGATTTAAAAATGACGTTTGTAAAATTGTGACACCCTCCCGAGATGAGTACTACGTTATGATTGATGAGATTGGTTGTTTGACTATCGATCGTAGAAACGCTGTCGATGGAACCTGGTCCCGGTTAATGAATTATACTCGTTATATGTTGATAATTATACAGAGGGATAGTAACCGGACAAAGTTAGAGTGTTTATTCCACAGCAATTACATCGCTATGAAATACGAAGGGTGGGTGGAAAGAGGGGCTCCCCATCAAGTGCGTTTTTATCATCGAAATGTCATGACACCAACGCCGTACGTTTTGGATATGAATTTGATGGAGCTAAGCGACGTTCAGAGGAATGTTGTTCTGCGTAAGCCAACGGACCGCATTTCCAGGTTCGAACTTCCGGAATTCATTCACGAATGGTACTCCACATCCGATTCTCCGGTTTATCTGGAGCTCTCCCGCTACAAACTCGAGTTCGAACAGAATAACGGGCGTTACGCTTCTAAGCAAATTCCGAGCTACTATTTACTGGAAGGAGGCAGGATCCCTTGTCTAGGGCGCTTTAAAGAATATTTAGTCCTCGAAAATGACTCCGGGCACAAAAAAATCATTCTGCCCCGCCTACAGCCGAAGGCTGTCTCGCAACATCGGTTAGAGACGTTGCTACCTTTTTATGAATTAGATTTCGATAACAACAATTCGCTAGGTAACGGGCTGCGGTACTTCGTTTACAATATCGGCAGCGACGGAGTGCCGCAAGGTGATTCCTTGGAGTCGAATTTGTGGCTGGCAATGGTGTTTGCTCTCGCTCACAAATACGACAGGTCTGCAGCGATTTTACGGATCATGGCGGACAAGGTTGTGCCTTACTCTGAAAGGGAACAACGGGCTTTGGAGAACATCAGAGATATCAAATTGTTCAATGGTGACGACTCCGGCGAGGCTAATGCAATCGGAATGTATGCCCGGTTTCTGTTGGCGCGGAACAAGTCGATTGCGGCAGAGCTTGAAACGCAAGAGATCGACAGGTTGTTGGAAGCTTATTATGGCTACTTGCAGCACGTCAAGAATGCCACCGCGCTTCGGTTGACCCCGTTCGAGGAACGTTACCTTTGCAAATGGCTGTTGGGGTGTGCCGGAGTGTTGGGTGTGGACCGCTTGATTCCGGTGCAAAATCGGTATGATACCCTGACAACGCAGTGTGAGAGGAGCGCCAACTTTGTGGCGATCCCCGCGACAGAAAGCAAGAAAGAGACTAAGAGCAGTACACCGCAAATATGGAAGTCGGATGACGAGTTGTACGCCTCAGCAAGAAAACCCTACCTGCTGACCAGGGCGGGCTATCACATCCGAAAACATTTTGGGTATTTCCATGCGCTCGCGGCCGGACAACCGTGTCCCGAAAAAGAACAATTGGCCGCTGCTTGTCGATTCCTGAAAAATCAAGACAACTACCGGCAGCTAGGGGAGTACTTGTTGCTTGTGATGGAGCACCCGGACACCTATGAGAGCCCGACATCTGTACACCTCGAAAGTTGGCAGCAAGTCCAGAAGCGAGCGCAGCAATTGTTGGAGCAGCATCCTCTGCAAGAAGTTCGTGGAGCCTGCATCACACAGCAACAGCCGAAGATAGAGAGGCCCCTTCCTCAAAGTGGCGCTCTGGAACCGATCCCATTTACGTTTGCAACAAAAGAGACACCCGCGGTTGATTTTGAAGGCTACTTCAATGAGGTGCAGGATGAACAAGAGGATGACACCGGAGCCTTCAAGGAATGGCTATTGCAAGTGAGAGCGGGGCGGCAGGAGATGACTCCGCTGGAGCAAAGGGAATACAAGCGGCTGTTGACGGACTGCGACGGGGTGCAGAAAGAACGCGCCTACGACATTTCGGAAGATCAGTTGACTACCCTGGAAACTGCTCTTACTGAAGGGCGAGACGTCAATAAAGACAAATTGGATCAGCTTCGCAGATCCATCGTAAAACGGACGCACAGTTCTGCAATCCGGCAAAAGCTGAAGAAACTCGGCGGAGAAAAGCGGATCACGTTCGATGAGATCTTGATCAGTTTTGCCAGGAAAAAGCCGGAACTGCTCGCGCAGAAGAATCCGGAGCTGACACAAGAGACTCTACATGGGCTGTATAGCGATTTAGCCGAATATCTGCAGCTCGCCACATGGGAGCAGCAGCGCGAAAGGGCGCTTGTAGAGCTGCGTAAAGTGAAAAAAGCGACAGGGGAGAAGCGCAAAGGGTTGATACAATCGCTTAGAAAGGCGTCATGTGCACGTAGAGCCTACGCCATCGAAAGCAATCCGGCCCTGCTGGTGTTTGAATATTACTCCGAAAAGCTGCTGTGGGACAAGCAAGTGAAAGGCCTAAACTTGTTCCTCGAAAGAAAGGGCGAAAATCCAGTCATGGAACTGATCATGGGGTCGGGGAAGTCCGAGGTGCTGCTGCCGTTGCTGGCGTTGCTAAGGGCCGACGGGGAGTGCATTTCGATGCTGATTGCCCCACAGACGCTCTTTGAAAACGTTTCCAGCAACACACAGAAAATCATCAAAGAAGCCTTTGGGCAAACTTTAAAAACGATCCATTTCGATCGGAACACAAAGTTGACTCCAACTAAACTGGAGCTGATCCTAGAAGACTTGAAAGACGTCAGAGACAACCGCGAAGCCGTAGTACTCACCAGCAAGACCATCCAATGCTTGATTTTGAAGTTTATCGAAGAAGCCCACCGCCACTACCGTATCAACGAAGCAAAAGGCGTCCCTCCACAGACGTTGAGGCTCCTTGGCGAGATCCTCGAGCTCCTGTCCACCTCCGGACTCCCCATCGTCGATGAGGCCGATTCCATCCTGAAAATTATGCATGTCGTCAGCTTCAACATCGGGAGTATGGTTGCTCCGCACGACCATGAAATCGCATTCATCCACGACATCTACGCATTTGTGTTGAATCTTCCTGAAGAGATTTTGACACAAGATGCCTATGACAACAAACTCAAAATGGTGTTTGCTAGGGAGCTGATCCGCTGGTTTAAGACCGCGACGCCCGGACGATATGGCTTAGAGGAACGGGAAGCCGCATGCCTTGCGCAGCTGCCTGAAAACTTACTGATGGACTACTTCTATCGCAACGTCGACAGGAAAAACGAGCTTGACGCCTGGTTCCGCAGCATCCCCGAAAAAAAGGTGAGGGATCTTGTCGCTCTCGCCGCAGAAGAAGTGTCCCACTTGCTTTCGTTTACCCTGCTGAAGGAGTGGAACGTCGCCTACGGTCTCGACCACAAGCAACGCACCGCCATCCCTGTGCCTTTTGAATTCGCAGCAGTGCCGAAGCGGGGATCTGTTTTCGCGAACCCTTACATCACCAAAAATTATGCGTTCCAATCGTACTACAAAGAAGGGGTCAAGCAAGAGCAAATCAACGATCAAGTCAAGCGTTTGCAAGACCAGGCCAATGTGGAGATGCGGAAGCTAGGCTTGACCGATTGCACTCAAACGGTCGCGTGGAAGACGTTTTGCCTATTGAAAGGGGACTTGGATATCCCATTGCTCGGGTTCAAACCGGAACACCTTAAACTCGTCACGGACTATGTTAATAGCTCGAAAGAGAACCTCTTAAAGTACACGGCACATCTAGTGCTGCCTCAGCTTTCTCTGTTCAGCCACAAGTTGACTTGCTCACCCATCAACATGATTAGCCTCTTCAGATGGGCATCAGGGTGTACGGGAACCCTCTGGAACGATAAGAGCATGTACCACCTCTTGACGCCATTTGCCGAGAACGGCACCGAGGCGATGACACTGAAAATTCTGTGGAAAAATTGCAGCGGCCCTGACGCTGTCATCATCGTGAAGAATCGAAGCTCACATCAATTGCTGGAAGAGATGCATAAAATCCCTCATGATGTGGTTATTGATGGCGGGGGCTACTTAAAGGAGCTTTCAAACAAGGAAGTCGCCAAAAAAATGACGGAGCTGTCCGGCAAACCGACTGTCCACTACAACGAAAAAGGGGAAAAGGTCGTCAATAGCGAAGCAGGAGAAGTCCCCCTCAGAAACGCGAAACTGAAGATGAAGCAGCGTCAAACATATTACGACCATAGCCACACGGTCGGGGCCAACGTTCTACAAGATCTGACGGCCATCGGGTTAGTCACTATCGGGAAATCGATTCTGCTGCGCGACCTGCTACAATTTGTGTGGAGAATGCGCGGATTGGCGGCGCTGCAGCGCGTGAAGTTTGTTGTGTCGGAAGAGGTTGCTACGATTATCTGCGATGCGCTCGAGCTGCCGAATGATACCCAAATTCGGTTTGTTCATATCCTCGCGTTTGCGATTCAAAATCAGGCAAAACAGCAAGGGAACGATAACCACAAGTCTTTCGATGTCCAATTGTGGAATATCCCACAGCAATTGCTTTTACGGACGCTATTTAATAAGACATTGACTGAAGAGCAAAAGGGCACCGCCTATAACTATTTAGAGAGTGTTTGGATCCAAGCGGTAGCGTCAGGGGCATCGGAATGCTTTGGCGCCACGCCGATCGAAATCGATGCTCACGAAGATGTAAAGCAAAAGATCCAAAAAATGCGCGGTTCCATGCGCGAATGCTATCGAGTGTGCCCCTTCTTGAATGTAATTAGAGAGGAATCTGAGTGCTACGCAGAGATCGAAAAAATCAGGTTGCAAATTGCGGATACGGAAGCTTCAAGCGCCCCTTCTTGCAGCAGCTCCACCGCCCCTGAAGTGGCGGCAGAAGCGCAAAATTACTACCTGCCGCTTAAAGTGAGCTCCCCGGAGCAACCCGGAGACGAAACCGTCGATATAGAAGTGGATGTGGAAGTCGACACCGAAAAAGATTTGGAAGTCATCCAAGATAACCGCAAAAATGGGATCAATAAATTAATGAGTCACGAACCTATAACCAAATTTCATCAATTTGGGTACGCCGAAATTCGTGAGTCGACCCTATCTGAACTTAGAACGAGGGTCATGATTAGTCTTGACGATGTATTGGCAGAAACGCCGGAACTCAGGTCCTTTGCGGGATTGTTTGACGGTGTGAATCTGTCGATCAATATGTTCCAGTGGGATCAGGCGTTAGGATTTAAGGAGTCTGTACAATTGTTTGGTTCTCAAAGGGTTCCTCTGAAACGGGTCGTTATGGAGGTGCCGATGATCGTTCTTTCTGAGGACGATTACATTATCACGCAATGTAATGAGAATGTCTACGACATCGACTACGGATTTTGCCATGTGGATAATGATCGACCATTGTCTGAGGACGAAAAGTTTAGATTGGTCAAAATCAAGTTTTTCTATGGAGAAACGAGTTACACGAGAGAAGAGCGGCAATTGCTGAAGCGGTGGATAGGGGAGTGTGGCGCGGTGCGGTTAAAAGAATTTTTTGAGCGGCATGCGTTAGCGGGGTATCCATCGAAAGCGGAGCGCTACCGCGGCAGCTGGCTGCAGAAGCACCTGCGTTCAGTATAGTTGCCGCACCCCCGAGGGGTGCGGGGGGCGCGTGTGAATTCCCCGGGTTGCGTCGCACGTCCTGCGGACGGCTCCTGACCCGGGGCTACAATACGCAACCCCGGAACGGGGTTGTCTTTACACCTAATTAATTCACTGATTTCAATCAACCCCGGAGCCAATGCCGTCAACTTAACAAAAACGAGCGTCGAAGACGCGAAAGCATGTAGCCCCACGCGTAAGCGTGGGGTGTATGTAGAATAAAAAACCGAGCCCTGTGAGGGGCGACAGATTCTTAAGTTGACGCCATTGACCCCGGAACGGCGTTGTCTTAGAGCAAATTCAAGATTCCAATAACATTTCGGGCAACGGAATTCCGTTTCGTGGTGGATTTTTGCCGCACCCCCGAGGGGTGCGGGGGGCGCACGCGAATTCCCCGGGTTGCGTCGCGCGTCCTGCGGACGGCTCCTGACCCGGGGCTACAATACACAACCCCGGAACGGGGTTGTCTTTACAACAAATAAATTCACCGGTTCCAATCAACCCCGTTCGTGGGGTGGTTTTACAACTAATTAATTCACTGATTTCAATCAACCCCGCTTCGGGGTTGCGTATTGTAGCCCCGGGTCAGGAGCCGTCCGCAGGACGTGCGACGCCACCCGGGGGAAAACGTAACACAACATTAGCACCCCTTGGGGGTGCGGTAATATAAAATATTGTGGAAATTTAATATTGTTTTTGGTATAATTTAGTCTCAATATACTTAAATTAAGGTAAATACAATGCAACCCGTCAGATCATTCACACTTCATGATGTCAATAATCAACATAAATTTGAAAAATTTTTCTGGTCCGGCGTCAACGCCCACGTGAAAGTTTTTAAAGATGTCGCCACTGCCGATACGATTTGTGAAACGCTAAGACGCGTGATCCGTGCGATCATCTCTGCGATCCAAGTTCCATTCTTCTGCGCGGGAGCAGGACTTTTCGCTCTCTATGGTTATGCTAACAGATCCACGCAACTAGAAGTTGCTTTGACCACCAATCAGCCTCTAACCCATTTCTCTCATCATTATTACCCAAGAATGCCTGGGACTACTGCTGAACAGGAACCGCTAAACATCCACGGTTTTTGCCACTATATACGCGAAAATAAGACTCTTCAGTCGATAGTCATTTACAACACCCCTGACAGCAAAGCTTTAAAACGAATTTGTAGGGCACTCGAAGGGAACACCACCCTGCAAAAGCTTGAAATTCATGACTCATTACAGACTCTTGGTTCCATACGGGCAGTAGGAATGCTTTTGCTAGAAAACAAGACCCTCAAAACACTTAAACTTATCGGTTGCGGTATCCAAAATCCGGGTGTTGAAAGCATTATGGAAGGGTTACGCAATAACAGCAGTTTAGTCTCTTTAGACCTGAGCCACAATCCGATTACTCACGTTCAATTTGAAGAAACAGCACAGGCGCTGAGAGAATTGAATTTTATAAAGACCTCTCGGTTGAATTTTGTGGGTCTGGCAGGGAGCATTAAGGCTACTGGTCAAGCCGGAATTGAAAACCTCCACTTAAGCTTTGACTTTACTGAATTGGATGGTTCAGAGGGACTTGCCCAAGCATTTGCTGAAAACCAAGTGTTGAACACGCTAGTGCTTTCGGGGGATAAACTGTACAGAACGTCTAGTTATAAATGTCCGTTAAATTGGGAGTCCGCGGAAATATTGTTTGACGCTTTGAACTGTAGCACAACCTTGAAGACGCTTGTTCTTAGGGATGGCGCCATCGGCGGGGATGCTATGGACGAGATTGTAGAGGGCTTGGTGGCTAACACCACGCTGGAGGCTTTTGGGATCGTTAATGATCTTTTGTTCCCGGATAGCATTACAAAATTATTTGAGGGCCTTTCACGGAATCCAAGGATCACTCAATTAAAACTGGAAGATTGCCTGCCGAATAAGTTTTTTTCGCGTCAAGATATGGTGGATCTCATTGCAAATAACACGACGATAACCCATTTGGATTTGTCTCGGAATTGGAGAATAGGATTGGGTGGTATTGATGGTCTTAGGCACATTATCGAAAATAACAAGACTCTGAAGTTCATTAATCTAGCGGCGTGTGATTTGACTGTGGAACAGCTTCAAGGGATCGTGCAGGCTCTGGAGAACAATACAACACTGACAGGGTTGCAGTTGGATCGCGACATCGATCCTGCAATTGCAGCAGAGATTACGCGTCTCCTCGAAAGAAATCGCAACGAATAACTTTTGGATGGGGGGTAGCCAGGTCGTCCCGACCTGGCTATCATACTTTTACGCATAGGTTTTGTCCTAAAACCCAAAGGGCTGAAATATCATAGTCTAGGTGAGTGTGGCAACTTTTGGTTGAAAAATTAGTGCAAACAATCGAGTGAGAAAAGAACTTGAATGCTAAAAACCATCGCGGAAGCGATGGCAGTGGTTAGCCCCGCGTGAAGCGCAGGCCGAAGGCCAAGCGGAACGTGGGGTTAGAGAAAAAAATAATCTGAGCTGCGGTAGCAGCGAAACACGCGAGATTGGTTCGCCGCTTCCGCGGCTCTGTATATTTTTCATAACCTGCCCCCACGTTCCGCTTGGCCTTCGGCCTGCGCTTCACGCGGGGCTAACCACTGCCATCGCTACCGCGATGGTTTTTAGTATTAATCATTTATTGTTCAACTAAAAGTAGCCACACTCACCTGGGCTATGGTATTTCAGCCCTTCGAGCTTTAGAGCGCACCACGACGAATTTTCGTCAAAAAATCTTATGCGTAAAAGTATGCTGGCCATCGAACGCAACATCAAATACCAGGTCGCCGCACTCCAAATTGCAATTGCTTTATAATATAATTTATGCTATAATGATTGCATGAATAATAATGTTAGATTAAATAATTGCAATTGGATTGTTTTTAACCTTAAAGTTGAAAAACAACTCCGCGACACCAACGTCTGGAAAATCACAAAAGTCGCTCTCCGCGTCATTTTGTTCCTTTCAAAATCGTTGAACTTCATCATCGGTGACCACCGTTGGCATTCCCAGGCCGTCGGTCTCGAAAAAATTTCGCTCTACCGCGACAACTTTAAAAATAATCCGGAACTTCGCGAACACGAAAACGCCATCCTCACGATTTTCGATTCGCTAGAAAATCCTCCTTACTCCAAAGAAGAATTCCTCGACATCGTTGTCAATGCCGACACTCCGCGCATCAAAAACATGCATGGCAATTCGAAATTACATTTTCAGGTTTTAGCGAGTGAGTTCGGTGAGAATTCAACCTTACAAGGGGGAAACCTCAACAATTCGATTAAACTGCTGACAAAATTCTGCGGACAACACCACCCTGACATTCTACAAAAACTGTATGGCATCAATGCTGCGCTGCTCCATGAGATCCAGCAGACCATCGACCTATCCCGCTATTCTGCCGGTGCTCTGCGCGATGCATTGCAAACGGCTTTCGATTCCCAAAGGAATACGCTCATTGCGGGCGGCTGGGTGGGAGCGCCCTCCGGACATGCGATGATGTACGAAGTGGTTCCTGCCGCTGACGATACCGTCAATTTTCGGATTTACAATTTGGGTGCCGGGGCATCCCAACATGCGCGTCGCCGCGAAGAGGGCAAGACTAAAAGCTCCCCTTGCGTGGAGTGGAGAGGCATTCAAAAGTCTACACTGCTGCAACCGCTGGTGTTGGAAACCCTCGTCGAGATGAAATCCAATATTTTTTGCCCCGACGAAGAAACTGCAACTGAGTACAATGCAGACGACATCTATTCCGGGTTCCGGCAGCTGTTGAACCCGACTTCGGTGGGTGTTGTCGAGTGGAAGGTCCCTTACAAGACACCGCAGCATTCCGGGACATGCTCGTGGAAGTCTCTCGAAGCGTTTTTGTCGACAAGGATCCCCTTAGAGCAATACAAAAGATTGATGCTCGACCTCAAATTAAGCAGCGTCCTCTATTTAGTTGACGGTACCTATAAGTGGTTCGATCCGGCTTATGCCGAAGACTTGTGGGGCTTAGTGCACAAAGCGAAATTAAAGCTCGCTCGAAAAGTTGACGACGCCTTTACTGAAGGTATCGTTGATAGTGACTATGTCGTGGAGAGCGATCGGCAATTAAAACAAGTGGAAGAGTGGTTAGAGACACACACACCGACAGCGCCATCGATGAGAACCTCCAGATTAGTGGGACTTAAGCAAAAGTTCGAAAATTTTACTGCTGATTTGATCACTTGGGTGAAGTCTAAAGTTTTTGTAAGCCCACAGCGACCCTTGGAAGAAGTGTATTCGGGGAGTGTCGCAGTGGAGCCTCCCGCCAACGACTACCTTGTCGTCGATGCAATCATGGCGCATCAAATCAAAGACGATCCACGAGAGGTCATCGCAAAGCTCACGCGGGCTGCCGATTTAGCGACTCAGTTTTGGACGGCCGGACATTCAGATGCCCCTCTCAGTGTCGCATTAAACGACTATATTGTGAAGTTGCCCATGGAAATGGAGTTTTGGCACTCGGCTGCAGCGACAGATCCGGATGGGATTAATGCCATTGCGCGGCAATTGAGACGTCTCGGAGCGGTGTCCTTCAAAACTTCCTACCTGAAGGGAAGTCAAACCGCTGTACACCCGCAGATGGTCTTTTCACAAGAAAAATTGAAGATGTTGTTCCACATGCTGGGGGAAATTGGAAATCCTGTTTACAAAAACATGTCGGTAGATTCGATTTTCAGATTCAATGAAGAGGGGATCACGGACTATCAGTTGTACCGACAGCCTTATATCCAACAAAAAGATGCCCGTCATGTTTCGAATTCGGTGGTTGATACATTCTTTACTATGAATTCAAACATGCTTAATTTTATAATTGCAGTGTCTGATATAGCTGAATTCGTATTGAAAAATGATCCAGCATTATATGAGCGACTCAATGCGCAGCTACAGCAGACGAATGCCAACGTTGCCAACGGTGAAGCTAAAATTAAATCCGCATATTTTTTGGTTTCGGATGTGCTCCCCGATTGGATGGTCGGGTTACGTGATACGGGTGTCTATTCACAGTGGTTATACAGTGGTAGACTTCCCAAACTTGAGGTGTTAGATCGCTCGCGAGATTTGGAGTGTCAGTACATTTTGAGCCCGGCACAGGATAGTATCTCAACCTCAATCGATATCAATCTCCATGGTTTGAGAAATGACATGCCGCTCTATGTTAGACCTAGCATGTATTGGCGTACAAACATGGGAGACTCTGACATTGAGCGAGTCATCAATAGAGGCATGAGAGGATCGAGATATACATATGAAAAACCGGTCTTGGAAGTATTTGATTCTCACATCAAAATAAAATCATTAACCCCTGAAGAGCAGCTTGAACTAAGGCAGTTGTTTATTGATACGGCGATTAGGCCTTGGAGGCTGTTGGGATACTTCTTAAAGTACCCTTCAAAATTGAATGAAACCGAGTATCAAGTTCTTTTCAAGTACCTTTTATTCCAAAAAGCAACATACGATCTTCTCTCTAATCCCGATTCGTTATTCTCAGGTCGTCTACAAGAATTTTTACGCAACCAATTGGAAATGGCGTTCAGAGAGGGGGAAATTGCAACGTGTGTGTTCCTTAACCAGATTACAGGGATTTTGGAGACTCATGAACCGCAATCGCAGCTGTATAACCGGACATATGAGCGATTTGCCGGGTTGTTGCATAAGCCGGGATTGTCTGTCGAAGAGAAAAAGCGGATCTATCTCGGTTTGACGGAATATGTTTACAACCACGAACGCCCCACCGATGATCAGCTTCTCTATGTATTGAAAGGGCTCATGGAACTTTCGAACGACAACGAATTGCAGTTGAGAATGGATCCTGAAATGCTCAAATGCCGCGATGACTTCTCATTTAAATATTTTTCGAATATTCAGGCGTTTTTGGGGCTTCCCGGAGCACTGAACCAGAACCTTCTCTACGAAATTGTGAAGGATCGACTGCCCGAAAGGCAGGTGTGGTATACACGACAGACCGCTTCCGGGATTGAACTCATCAGCCAAAACGGGCAGTTCATTTATAGACCCTGTACGGGAGTGCTGAAAGGAGTTCGAGAATCGCAGACGTTGCCGAGGAATATCCTCGAGAATCCCCAATTCCAATCGGTATTTCCAAATCCATTGCAACATATTAAGGTGAAAAACAACGTTTATAAAGTATGGACAGCCGAAGGGGGAGTCTACTATATCGCACTGGGAACCAATGATAGAATTGCTATACAAAAGAAGGGTGCTGACGATAACTCCTGGGAGCGCTATTGCAACTTAGGTTTCGTCTTTGCCAACAACCGCATATCACCCGATGCATTCCGACGCGGCACTCCGGTTCATGGTAAATTCTTCGAAAAGGGCTACCAAGGGTGGATCGAATCGACAAACCCCAACATCATTAATTTTAGAGAGGCCGGAAAACCGGACGCCCCATTTGCTCCGTACCATTTAGACACCCGTACCGGTGCGGTACACGATATAGATCGGCAACTTGTTTTGTCGAAGCCATCGGCGCTGTTGTCTCGCTTTGAAGACTCCGAGTATATCCACGAGTGGTATAGCGTGCGCCCTTCGCAGTTGAGTGTACTGGAGTT
>Ga0351959_1122_pt1 | contig 19494 bp, 13 predicted proteins | sample TotcelT113001M13_FD_206836 | JGI IMG/M metagenome (GOLD analysis project Ga0351959, IMG submission 206836) | Enriched cells from coal bed in the Powder River Basin, Montana, United States - Total cells T11 rep3 HSBNCT.T11.300.1.M13 ...
CCGTCCGCGAGTCCAGGCCCCGCTCTTTGGGTTCAGGGTTCATCATCAGCGCTGACGGCTTCATTGTCACAAATCATCATGTTGTGAGAAACGCAGACCAGATTCTCGTGCGCCTTTCTGATGGCAGGGAGTTTACAGCCCGCATCATAGGGGCTGACCAGAAAACGGATCTGGCCCTTTTAAAAATTGACCTGCCCAATGCAGAGCGCCTGCCCGTGCTGCCCCTGGGGGATTCCACGGCTCTGGAGGTTGGCCAGTGGGTTGTGGCCATAGGCAGCCCCTTTGGTTTTGACCACACGGTCACCGCAGGCATTGTAAGCGCCAAGGGCCGTTCCATTGGGGCCGGGCCTTACGATGATTTCATCCAGACGGATGCCTCCATCAACCCGGGCAACTCCGGCGGGCCGCTTCTCAACATGAAGGGCGAGGTGGTGGGAATCAACACCGCCATAATCGCCCACGCCCAGGGCATAGGCTTTGCCATACCCGCAGACCTGGCGCGGGGCATAATAGACCAGCTGAAGGCAAGCGGCTCTGTCACCCGTGGCTGGCTTGGCGTTCAAATTCAGGATGTCACCGATGACATAAAGGAATATTACAGCCTGCCCTCAACCAAGGGAGCCCTTGTGGCAAGGGTTTTTGAGGGAGACCCGGCAGACAGGGCCGGCATAAAACAGGGTGATGTGATTGTTGAGGTGGACGGCAAGCAGGTTGCGGACAGCCGGGATCTGACCCGCATGGTTGCGGATATCCCGGTGGACAAGAAAACGCCCATTGTGGTCATCCGGGATGGCAAAAGGGCAAGAGTGAGCGTTACCATTGCCCGCAGGGATGATGATGTTGTCGAGAGCCCGTCCGCCCCGGCACAGGAGTTCTCCCGGCTTGGATGGACCCTTGCACCGCTGGATTCCGAAACAGCTTCCCGCCTTGGAATTGCCGATGAAAAGGGAGTTGTGGTCACCGGTGTGGAGCCGGGCGGCAAGGCGGATTCGGCTGGATTGTCGCCTGGGGATGTCATCCGGGAGATAAACCGCAAAACAGTCACAAGCGTAAGCGATGTGGAAAAGCTGGTGGACGCGGCCAAGCAGGGCGATATCCTTAACCTCTTTGTCCAGCGCCGCGCATCCTTCATTGTGCTCAAGCTGGAGAAATAAAACATTGGCTCCGGCGGCCCCAAATGGCGTGGTTGTGAAGTCGCCGGCCAAGATCAACCTTTTTCTGTGCGTTGTAGGCAAACTGGCCAGCGGCTACCATGAGATTAAAAGCCTCATGGTTCCGCTGGCCTTTTGCGACATGGTCAAAGTCGTTCCAATGGAAAACCCTCCTTCCGGGCCTTTGATAAAGGTCTCCTGCCCTTATCCGGGCGTGCCGGAAGACTCATCAAACCTTGCTGTGCGGGCTGCGGAAATTTTTTTCAGGGCCCTTGGCCAAAAGTTCAGTCTTTCAATTTCCATTGAAAAACAGATACCACCGGGAGCGGGCTTGGGAGGCGGAAGCTCCAATGCCGCAGCAGTGTTGAAGGCCTGCAACTCCATCTGGAAAAATCCCTTTCCCCTGGAACAGCTTGCGCAGCTTGGAGCGCAACTGGGCGCGGATATTCCGTTTTTTGTTTATGGAGTCCCTGCCCTGGCTTCGGGAATCGGCGATCGCATCACTCCGGTTTTCTGGGTCAAACCCGAACCTGTGGTCATTGTTTTTCCGGGGGTGAGCGTTCCCACGGCACAGGTCTATAAAAAAGTGACTTTGACATTGACAACCTGCAGAAAAATTCATAACCTGCCCACTTTGAAGAACGGGCCGGCCCCCCTTGAAGATTTGGCGGCCAATGACCTGGAAGCATTTGCGGCGGCGGATTTTCCGCAGATTACAGAGGCAAGGCTCCTGTTGGAGCAGTCAGGCGCCAGAGCGGCCTGCATGACCGGCAGCGGCAGCGCCGTTTTTGGGCTTTTTGCAAACAGTCGGCAGGCCGTGCAGGCTGCAAAACACATTGCAGCGCTTCATCCCCAATGGCTTGCAAAGGCTACAAACATTGTTGCGCAGGGGGAGACACCCTGATTTTTTCAGGGCTTTTTGCTGCTGCCTGCACGAAAAAAACGATACCTGCGCGGGGGTTTTCGTCAGCCGCACACGAGCCTGGCAGGGTACCAAGCACTGGGGCGTCGTCAAGCGGTAAGACACAGGATTTTGGTTCCTGCATCCGGAGGTTCGAATCCTCCCGCCCCAGCCAAAACAGGCTGCAATTTTTAACTAACGGATTCTGCACCATGAACGACGAACTGGTTATCTTCACGGGAAACGCCCATCCACAACTGGCCAAGGACATCTGCCGCTATCTTAAAAGACCCCTTGGCGATTCAATGACCAAAAGGTTTTCCGATGGCGAGGTCCAGATAGAGATAAAGGAAAATGTCCGCGCCAAGGATGTTTTCGTGGTTCAGAGCACCTGCCCGCCGGTCAATGATTCCATCATGGAGCTGCTTCTGGTGATTGACGGGCTCAAAAGGGCCTCGGTAAAGCGCATCACCGCGGTCATCCCCTATTACGGCTATGCCAGACAGGACAAAAAGGTAACCCCCAGGGTTCCCATAAGCGCCAAGCTGGTTGCGGACATCCTGGAAAAGGCCGGTGCCAACCGCATAATCACCATGGATCTCCACGCAGGCCAGATTCAGGGCTTTTTCAACATACCTGTGGACAACCTTTTCGCAGCCCCGGTTCTTCTGCAGGACATACGGGACAAGTTTGTGGGCCACGACCTTATCATCGTCTCTCCGGATGCCGGTGGTGTGGAGCGGGCAAGGGCCTTTGCCAAACGGCTGCACGCAGGCCTTGCCATTGTGGACAAAAGACGGCCCGCACCCAACCTGGTTGAGGCCATGAATGTCATAGGCGATGTGGAAGGCAAAACCGTCATCATACTCGATGACATGGCAGACACCGCAGGCACCCTCACCCAGGCTGCGGAGGCCCTGCTCGGCCACGGAGCCAAGGAGGTCCACGCCTATGTTTCCCATGCCGTGCTTAGCGGCCCTGCCATTGAGCGCGTCAGCACATCCAAACTTGAAACCCTTGTTGTAACAGACACAATCCCGCTTCGGGATAATGCGTTAAAGTGCAATAAAATAAGGGTGTTGTCAATAGCCCCCTTGGTGGGCGAAGCCATCATCCGTTCCCACAGGGGCGATTCGGTCAGCTCCCTTTTCGTGTGATTCTGGTAAAGGAGGAATTTTTTCTTGGAAACACTGGACTTGAAAGCAGCAAAACGAGAGAGAAAAGGCAACGGGCCCTGCCGGGTGTTGCGCCGGGGAAATCGGGTTCCCGCCGTTGTGTATGGCCCTGCCATGGAGGCTGCGCAGTCGGTCTCCGTGGACAGAAAAGAGTTTGCCGACCTTCTCAAGAAGGCAGCAGGCCGCCAGGTCATCATCAACCTGGCAATGGAAAACAACGGCGAGACAAGCCGCAAGGTCATGGTGAAGGAACTCCAGCAGAACAGCATCACTTCTGATCTGATTCACGCGGATTTCTACGAAATTGACATGTCGCGGGAAATCATTGTGGAAGTGGCGGTGGAGACTGTGGGCACACCCCTTGGCGTCAAGGAAGGCGGCGTTCTCAACCAGGTTCGCCGTGAGCTGGCAGTCAAGTGTCTGCCGGGCAATGTGCCTTCATCCATTGAGATAAATGTGGCCGGCCTGAACATCGGCGATGCGGTCCATGTTCTCGACCTTGTCCTGCCCGAGGGCGTGGAAATACCTGACTCAAGCATCAACTTCACGGTTGTTGCCGTGTCAGGGCCTGAAAAAGAGAAGGCCGCACCTGCAGAAGGCGAGGAAGGTGAAGGCGGAGAAGATGGCGCCTCCGGGGATGAGGAGTCCTAAACCCGTCTGGCGCGCCGCCCTTTCCGGGCGATGGGGATTTTCAGGGTGCTATGGCGGATTCTTGCACGCATTTTCTGGTGGCAGGCCTTGGAAACCCTGGCCCGGAATACGCCAACACCCGCCACAATGCGGGGTTTCTGGCGGCGGACGAGCTGGCAGTACGCCTGGGAATACCACTTTCGCGGCAGCGGTTTGACGCGCAGTTCGGACAAGGGTGGATGGCCGGTAAAAAGGTTACCATAGCCAAACCCACAACCTACATGAACTTGAGCGGCAGGGCCGTGGCAGCGATAATGCAGTATTTTGGCATTGAGGCAAACGGGCTTATTGTGGTCCACGACGATCTGGACCTGGACTTTGGACAGATAAGAATAAAAGAGAAAGGAGGGGATGGCGGGCACAAAGGGGTAAAGTCAATAACCAGCGCCTTGGGGGGCGGCGATTTTGTCCGCCTTCGCATAGGCATCGGGAGACCGGGACAAAAGGATGTGACAAGCTTTGTTCTTGGCCGTTTCGATCTCCAGGAAAAAGAGATTTTGGATAAGGTGATTCTCACAGCGGCAAACGCCCTTGAAACAATAATATTGAAAGGGACTGCCGCAGGGATGAACCAGTTTAACAACAAACCGATTTAAGGAGCCAAAACGCCCTTTCCGGGCCGCGTCGGTGACCCCCGGCGCCGGAAAAGGTATTTTGGGGCCGCACAACTCACAAGGGAGGGTGTTCATGTACGAAATGGCAATGGCTAACATCCCACTTACCTGTACGCTGGTGGGAGTTTTCGGTGTTCTGTTCTCGCTGGTTCTGGCAGGCGTTGTACGCAGCGCCCCTGCCGGAAGCGGCAAGATGATTGAAATTGCTGAAGCAATCAAGGAAGGCGCAATCGCCTACCTTAACCGTCAGCTCAAAACCATGGCACTTGTCGGCGGAGCGATTTTCGTGCTCCTGTTCCTGGCCTTGGGCTGGAAAGCAGCACTCGGCTTCGCGATTGGCGCAGTGGCTTCCTACATGGCCGGTTACATCGGCATGAGGGTTTCCGTTATAGCCAATGTGCGCGTTGCTGAAGCTTCCAAAAAAGGTCTTTCAGCAGGCCTTTCCCTGGCATTCAAGGGCGGCGCTGTCACCGGCATGGTGGTTGCGGGTCTTGCCCTCACCGCCACCGCAGGCTACTACACCCTGCTTACAATGGGCGAAGGCTCGGCCCGTGAAGCAGTGGTAAGCCTTGTTGCACTGGGTTTCGGCGGAAGCCTCATCTCCATCTTCGCCCGTCTTGGCGGCGGTATCTTCACCAAGGGCGCCGATGTTGGTGCTGACCTGGTTGGCAAGGTTGAAGCAGGCATTCCCGAAGACGACCCCCGCAACCCCGCAGTTATCGCCGACAATGTGGGCGACAATGTGGGCGACTGCGCAGGCATGGCAGCCGACCTTTTTGAGACCTACTGCGTGACCGCGGTTTCGGCCATGCTGCTTGGCCACCTGCTCTTCCCCTCATTTGAGCTTGCAACCACCTTCCCGCTGGTGCTTGGCGCCATCTCCATCGTGGCCTCCGCCATCGCGGTCTTCTTTGTACGCCTTGGCAAGTCCGAGTACATCATGGGCGCTCTGTACAAGGGCATGTTCGGCTCCGCCATCCTGGCAGCCATTGCCTTTTACTTTGCCTTTGACAAGATCATGGTGGGAATGCCCAACGACATTCTGCCCATTGAGCTTTTCTACTCCGCGCTTGTGGGTCTGGTGCTCACGGTGGCAATCGTCATCATCACCGAGTACTACACCGGCAAGTACGGCCCTGTGAAGCGCATTGCCCAGGCTTCTGTGACCGGTCACGGCACCAACATCATCGCGGGTCTCGGCGTTAGCATGCAGTCCACGGCCGCCCCGGTTCTCACCATCTGCCTCGGCATCTGGGTGTCCCACTACTTTGCAGGCCTTTACGGCATTGCAATGGCAGCCATGTCCATGCTTTCCATGACCGGCATGGTCATTGCCGTTGACGCTTACGGCCCCATCACCGACAATGCAGGCGGAATCGCTGAAATGGCAGGCCTGGATGAGTCCGTGCGCGCCGTCACCGATCCCCTGGATGCTGTCGGCAACACCACCAAGGCCGTTACCAAGGGCTATGCCATCGGCTCCGCCGGTCTTGCAGCCCTGGTTCTTTTTGCAGCATATGTGCAGGAGTTCGTGCTTCACGGCGGTGCAGACGCCATCCACTTTGACCTTGGTGATGTTAATGTCATCATCGGTCTTTTTGTGGGCGGCCTGCTGCCCTACCTGTTCGCCTCCATGGCCATGAACGCTGTCGGCCGCGCAGGCGGCGCAGTTGTCGAGGAAGTCCGCCGCCAGTTCCGTGAAATCCCCGGAATCATGGAAGGCACAGCAAAGCCCGACTACGCTGCGTGCGTTGATATCGTCACCTCCTTTGCACTCAAGGAAATGCTGGTTCCCGCACTGCTGCCCGTTGTGGCACCGATTGTCGTGGGCCTGCTCCTTGGCAAGGTGGCCCTTGGCGGCCTGCTCATCGGCTCCATCATCACGGGTGTGTTCGTGGCCATTTCCATGACCACGGGTGGTGCTGCATGGGACAACGCCAAGAAATACATTGAAGACGGACATCTGGGCGGCAAGGGCTCCGATGCCCACAAGGCAGCCGTCACCGGTGACACCGTAGGCGACCCCTACAAGGACACCGCCGGCCCGGCAGTCAACCCCATGATCAAGATTCTCAATGTTGTTGCATTGCTCATGGTGCCTTACCTGATGTAAGTTTTGCCCTGTTGCACGCATAACAAAGGGCTGATGCGGTTTTTCGCATCAGCCCTTTTTCTTTTTGCTGGCATGGTTCAAATGCCCCTGCCGGGTTTTTCGTGCCTTTGCCCCTGTGGGAGCCACATCACCAATCATGCAAAATTGAGCATATCCTTTTTGAGCTGCCTTATCTCATCTCGCAACTGGGCTGCCCTTTCAAAGGCAAGCTCCTTGGCTGCGGCCCGCATCTCACTCTCAAGGCCTTCAATGAGCCGGGCAAGCTCATCCCTGCTTCCAAACATGGTTTTTGCTTCCGATGGCTTGGGCACGGTCACATAATCCGCCTCGTAGATTGACTCGAAAATCCGGGAGATGTCCTTTTTTATGCTCCGGGGGGTTATGTTGTTCTCAAGGTTGTACTGCTCCTGGAGCTTTCTGCGGCGATTAGTTTCCGCAATGGCCCTCTCCATTGAGTTTGTTACGGAGTCTGCATAAAGGATGACCCTGCCGTTTATGTTCCGCGCCGCCCGCCCGCATGTCTGCACAAGGCTTCTTTCGGAGCGCAGAAAGCCCTCCTTGTCTGCATCCATTATGGCCACAAGGGAAACTTCGGGAATGTCCAGGCCCTCCCTCAAAAGATTTATGCCCACCAGCACGGTAAAATCACCCAGACGCAGCTCGCGGATTATTTCCATACGGTCAAGGGTGTCAATGTCCGAGTGCAGATAGCGCACCCTCACCCCCAGACCTTCGTAATACTCGCTCAAGTCCTCGGCCATTCTCTTTGTGAGGGTGGTGACAAGAACCCGCTCGTCTCTCTCCTCGCGCAGGCGGACCTCCTCAAGCAGGTCATCCACCTGGTTGAAGGCCGGGCGCACCTCGATTACCGGGTCCGTGAGGCCCGTGGGCCGCACAATCTGCTCCACGACCGCGCCTTTGCTAACATCCAGCTCCCACTCGGCCGGGGTGGCGGAGACAAAAACAATTTGGCCCGCCTTTTTGTAAAACTCCTCAAAGGTAAGAGGCCGGTTGTCCAGGACCGATGGCAGGCGGAAGCCGAACTGGACAAGGGTTTCCTTGCGGGAGCGGTCCCCCCGGAACATCCCCCTTATCTGGGGTACGCCGATGTGGGATTCATCAATGAAGACAAGGAAATCTTCCGGAAAGTAGTCTATGAGCGTGGGGGGCGGTTCTCCGGGTTTCCGGCCCGTTATGTGCCGGGCGTAGTTTTCTATGCCCGTGCAGTAGCCAAGCTCAAGCATCATCTCCAGGTCATATAGGGTGCGTTCCTCAATGCGCTGGGCCTCAATGAGCTTGTTGTTGTCCCGAAAGTGGTTGATGCGCTCCTTCAACTCCCTGCCGATTGCGTCCATTGCCTGTTGCAGGGTGGTGCGCGAGGTCACATAGTGGCTGGCCGGATACACCGTTACCCTGGAAAGCTTCTGCAAAACCGTGCCCCGCAGGGGGTCTATCTGGGCGATGGCGTCAACCGTGTCGCCGAAGAACTCCACCCGCACGGCCTTGTCCTCCTCGTAGGCAGGGAAAATTTCCACCCTGTCACCCCTCACCCGGAAAACGCCCCGGTGGAAGTCAATATCATTGCGCTCGTACTGCATGGCGACCAGATCCTTGAGAAGCCTGTCGCGGGAAAGCTCATGGCCTGCCTCCACATCCAGGCGCATGGCAATGTAGTCCTCCGGCGAGCCAAGCCCGAATATGCAAGACACGCTTGCCACCACAATCACATCGCGCCTTGTGAGAACCGAGCGCGTGGCCGAGTGGCGCAGCTTGTCTATCATCTCGTTCATGGCCGAGTCTTTTTGGATGTAGGTGTCCGTGGATGGGATGTAGGCTTCCGGCTGGTAGTAGTCGTAGTACGAGACAAAGTACTCCACCGCGTTGTGGGGGAAAAGGCCCTTGAGCTCGTTGTAGAGCTGGGCCGCAAGGGTCTTGTTGGGGGCGATGACAAGGGAGGGCCTGCCGGTGTTGGCAATGACATGCGCCATTGAAAAGGTTTTGCCCGAACCCGTGACCCCAAGCAGAACCTGATGACGCTTTCCTGACAGCACCCCCTGTGTGAGGGCGCTTATGGCCTGGGGCTGATCCCCCTTGGGCGAAAAACTGCTTACAATTTTGAATCCGGCAGGCGAATCGTTCATGGGTTTTTGCACAAAAAGGCCTTTACTCAATCCTCCAGGTTGTCCCTTCCGGGCCGTCCTTTATGGAAACGCCCATCTGGGCAAGCTCATCGCGGATTTTGTCGGCCTTTGCCCAATCCTTTTCAGCGCGGGCCAGTTTGCGCTTTTCAATCAGGGCCTCAATTCGGGCCGGGTCCACGGCAGACTTTGCGGCTGCGCGGGCCTGGCGCTTTTCAAGGTAGTCGCTCCCGCTCTGGTTGAAAAGGCCAAGGATGCGGCCCATTTTTAAAATTTCCGCAAAAATCGTCCTCACCCCGTCAGGATGAGCGTTTCCCTCGTCCATCATGCGGTTGGCGCTTCTCACCGCCTCGAACAGCACGCCGATGGCCCCTGCGGTGTTGAAGTCGTCATCCATGCTCTGGCGGAAGCGCTCAAGAAAGGAGCCGGTTCCGTCAGGCAGGGCAGGCTCCTCACCGCCGCAGAGCTCCGCCAGACGGGCAATGCCCTCGTAAAGGCGGTCCAGACCGGAGGCAGCCTCTGCCATTGCCTGGGCGGTGAAGTCCACGGGGCTGCGGTAATGCTTGGAAAGAAGGAAGAGCCGCACGGCTTCGGGGTGATATTCCTTTAAAATATCGCGCACTGTAAGAAAGTTGCCCAAAGATTTGGACATCTTCTCCGAATCAATGTTCACAAAGCCGTTGTGCATCCAGTACCTGGCAAACGGCACGCCGAAGGCCGCCTCGCTCTGGGCTATTTCGTTCTCGTGGTGGGGAAAGACAAGGTCCTTGCCGCCGCCGTGAATGTCAAAGCTCGCCCCCAGGTGCTTTTTGCCCATTGCAGAGCATTCGATGTGCCAGCCGGGCCGTCCCGGCCCCCAGGGGCTTTTCCATTGGGGCTCATCGGGCTTGGCGGCCTTCCACAGCACAAAGTCAAAGGGGTTTTTCTTTTTGTCGTTGATCTCCACCCTGGCCCCGGCCTCCATGTCTTCAATCTTTCTGCCGGAGAGCTTGCCGTATTCAGGGAATGTTTCAACGGCAAAGTAAACATCGCCTTCCACCTGGTAAGCATGGCCCTTTTCAACCAGGGCCTTTATGACAGCTATCATCTCGCCGATATGGGCCGTGGCAAGGGGTTCCACCGTGGCCCGCCGCACGAAAAGGGCGTCCATGTCCTCGTGGAACTCATTTATGTAGCGGCTGGCAACAGCCTTTACCGAAAGGTTTGTTTCGTTGGCCCGCTTTATTATCTTGTCGTCAATGTCCGTGAAGTTCCGGACATAGGTCACCAGAAAGCCCGCAAATTCAAAGTAGCGGAAAACCACATCAAAGACCACGGCGCTTCTGGCGTGTCCCATGTGGCTGGAGTCGTAAACCGTGGGGCCGCACACATAAGCCTGCACCCGACCTGGCTCAATGGGCTCAAAATCCTCTTTCCTGCGTGTGAGCGTGTTGTATAGACGAATCATTTCCCTGCCCTGTCAACTTTCTTGAGGCGCCTTTGTTATCAATGCCGCGCAATACGCAGCCATGCCTTCCCCCCGGCCCGCAAAGCCCATGAACTCGGTGGTGGTGGCCTTCACATTCACGCAGTCTGGGGCAATATCAAGAGCTGCTGCAATGTTTTGCTCCATCCGGCTGCGATAGGGTGCTATTTTGGGCTCCTGGGCCACTAGGGTTATGTCCAGGTTGCCCACCTGCCAGCCCTTTTGGGCGAGCATTTTGTTAACCTGCTCCAAAAGCTTTATGCTGGCGATACCCTTCCAGGCAGGCGCGGAATCAGGGAAATGAATGCCTATGTCCCCCAGGCCCGCGGCCCCAAGCAGGGCATCACAAACTGCATGGATTATGACATCCGCATCCGAGTGGCCCAACAGCCCCTTTTCAAAGGGAATCTCCACTCCGCCGAGGATGAGCTTCCTTCCCTCCACCAGACGGTGGGCGTCATATCCAAAGCCTGTTCTCATTGTCTTTTCCTTTTCCTGGATTTACCGCCCCCGGTGCACTGCGCTCTTGAAGGCAACCAGCCAGTTTTATTCTGGATTCCCGCTTGCGCGGGAATGACGGCCTTTTTGCTTCACCCCTGGCGGTTCCAGATGGTGCGTATGCAAGGCGCACAAGCCGGACAAGGACGAGGTTGTACTTTAAGTACATCGAGCTCCTTGGCCGGTGAAGTGCAACGCAGCAGACGCCCGCCTGGGGCCGCCCCTCACGATAAAACAATGCCGGCGGGTAGGACTTCTCCAAACTGCTCCTCCTGCAACTGCCTGTCATCGGCAACAGGGTTTGTCACAAGTTTGATCTGCTGCTCCGTTGCGTTGTGGGTTTTGAGCCATTCTTCAACGCGCTTGGCGGTTGTGGGCGGCACATCGCGCTTCAAATCCCCGGTTTTGCGGGCCAGAAGGCAAAGGGCCTGGGCAGCGGGCCTGGGGTTTTTCCAGTCGCCGGAAAGCAGGCTGTCTATCCAGTTAACCGCCTCATCAACGGGAATAACACGATCCAGCGGGCCGTAGAGAAGCTCCCTTGCCCCCAGGCGCGAAAGCGCCCAAAGCTCCTGGGGCTTTGTTTTGCCCGGCTTTACGGATTGCAGAAGGTGCCGCCCGAAATCCACCTTGTCCTTTACAAGAAGCCGCTCAAGGTTGCCTATGAGCATCCATATTTCAAGGGCCTCCTGGGTTGCCACCTTTACCGGGCCTTTTTTGGGGCGGATAATCGGGCCTATGGTCTGAATTATCTGGCGATGCTGCCCGGCGGTCAAGCCCCCTGCAACGCGCCGCCACAGGACCCACCATTCCTGGCGTGCCTGCTGGTTTTTGGGGAAGGCAAGCCCCTTCTGGAAAAGGGGCCAGAGGCTGCGGCAGCGGTGCTCGTCAAGGGCGTCTCCGAAGCCGGGCCTTGTGCAGAATCCGGCAAGGTTAAGCCAGCGGATTTCATGATCCGGGCTCAACAGGCGGGCCTTGTCCTTTTCCAGAAGCGTGTCCGCAAACCTGCGGATAAGGGAAAGAGGCCATTTCTCTTTAGGCATTTCCACGGCCTGGGCAAGGGTGTTGGCAAGCTTTTCCAAAGACTGGGGACCTGATGAGCCGTCCAGGGCCTTTTCCAGAACTGCCAGGGCGCTGACGACAATCTCCTCCTCAAGAATCTGCGCGTCCTCCACCAGGGCCTTTTCGCCGGAGTCCCGGAGCTGGAACTGCAAGCGCCAGCGGTGCTCCGTGCGCAGGGCGGCGCACCACAGCTCAAGCGCTCCAAGCTCTGTGTAACAGGCCTCAATATGCACGGGCAGGCTCTGCTGACCGGCCTTTTTGCCGAACATAATGACCGTGCGGATGGGCGGCAGCCGGGTGAGGGTGTCGTCAATTTCAACTATGTCGCCCGCCTTGTCGCCAGAGCGGAAGCTTGACGAATAAATCTGGAAGCTCACGGGCTGATTTGCAAGAACAACAAACTGCCTGTCGGCAATCTCAAGCGCGGTGCCTTCCTCCACCCCGCGTTCCATGAGGCAGAGGGCCTTTGGCGGGCCTTGCGCAGCGTCCCCCACCTCAAGGTAATAGCCCCTGGCGCTTCCCGAGCCCACGCGCACGCCCTGGCCCGCTTTCACAAGCCCGTAGTAGGCGGCCCCGCGGGAAACAGCCAGGTCCAGGTCCGGGTTTTCAAGCACTCCGGGCAGGTGCTCTGCGCCAAACCAGTGCTTCACGGCCTGTCGGATGCGCTCCTGGAGGAGGGGCGGCTTCAATGCCCCGCCGTTGAAAAGCAAAAGATCGGGAAAAGGTGTTTTTCTGCCCAGCAGATTTTCCACGCCCTGTTGGTGGCGCTCCAGAAAAAGGCACAGATGCCTTGTCACCGCCGGGTCCTGGGCATAAGGCAGGCCGAATTCCGTGAGCCCGCCCTTTTGCTTCTCCGGCGGGCTTTCGTTGGCGGTGGTAAGGGGGAAAAAGCCGTCAAGGATTATTTTTTCAAGGGTTTCCCGCGTGAGCTTTGCGGTGAGGGTGTTGCCGATAAGCCTGCCGCCCTCGCCCATAAGGATTATCTTTTTTTCCGCGACCCTGCCTGAAAGGATGTCCTCCTTTGCCTGGCGGCACTGGTGGGTCAGGGCCTGCCAGCGGCCTGCGGAAAGGCCCGCGCCGGAGCGGCCCATGCCTGCCTCCGCGTGCCTGGCAAGAGCCAGATCCATGTTGTCGCCGCCAAGCACAAGGTGGTCGCCCACGGCAATGCGCATAAAACGCGGGCTGCCGCCAACATCCTTTAAGGTTATGAGGGTGAAGTCCGTTGTGCCGCCGCCCACATCCACCGCGCAGATCAGCTCTCCGGGCTTCACGAAGTCCTGCCAGTCCTTTTCGTGGAAAACCAGCCAGGAGTAGAAGGCCGCAAGGGGCTCCTCCAGCAGGGTGACATCCTTTAACCCCGCCTTTTTGGCCGCTTCAAGGGTGAGATCGCGGGCCACCTCGTCAAAGCTGGCAGGCACGGTGATTATCACAAACTGGTTTTCCAGCCAGAGGTCCTCGTCCTCGCCAAACTGGAAATTCCAGGCTGCACGCAGGTGGGCCAGGTACTTTGCGCTTGCATCAACCGGAGAAAGCTTGCTGACGCCCTTTTCCGCATTCCAGGGCAGGATTGGGGCCTTCCTGTCCACCTTGGAATGGCACAGCCAGCTCTTGGCCGAGCAGACCAGCCGGCCCGGAACGCCAGAGCCCTGCTCCCTGGCCCAGATGCCTGCAAAGTCATCCTTTTCGTGCTTCCAGGGCAGAACAATGGCATCCGGGCTCACATCATAGCCGCCCGGCAGATACAGAAAGGAGGGCAAAACCTTGTTTTTGGCTATCTCGCCGGGCGCATTCTGCTGAACAACATTGAAAAGCTGTATGTTGCGTTGCTTTCCGGTTTCGGAAAGATCCACAAAGGAAAGGGCACAGTTGGTGGTGCCCAGATCAATGCCCACAAGAAAGCGCTTTTGAGCCAGATTTGCAAAAAAATCCATGAATAAAAAATCCCCAGGCATTGAAGTGCAGGCCTGTTATTCCTTTTCCCGCACATTGAATTCCAGCTTCCACCTCTTGTCGCCGTCAGCCTGCACGCACCAGAGCTCAAGGGTGCCAACCTGGGTTGCGTGAACCTCCAGGGTGACGGGCAGAACCGCACCCGCCTCGCCGGAAAGCTCTGTTTCCAGCGAGCTTACATTGTAAAGCTGCCCGGCCCAGTCCTCGATGATGTCTCCGGCCTTGTCGTCATGGCGGGTATCGGACGCCAGGAAATCGAATTTCACCTTTTCGCCCACCACAAGGCCGAACTCCCGGCCTGTGAGAAATTCACCTGTGCCCTCCTCCATGCCAAACGGGGCAACGCACAGGGCCTTCTGGGGCGCGGGCAGGCCCGGAACAGCAGGCATGGCCGCCTCTATGCCGACAAAGTAGGTTTTGTTCAAGCCGCCGCGGATGCGCACACCCTGTCCCTGCCGGGAAAAGCCGTAACAGGCGGCCCCCTTGGCCACAGCCAGGTCAGGGTCTGCGCCGGAAAGCTCCCTTGCGCCCCGGCCAGCCTCATCCCACAGGGATATTGCCTCTATAATCCTTTCCTTCAAACTGGCGGCCTTCATAACCCCGCCGTTGAAAAGAACGGCTGTGGGCATGGATTTTGTGAGGCCAGCACGCTGCAGAAAGGCGGCCAGATGCCTTGTGACAGCCGGGTCTGCCTCGTAAACCAGGCCCATTTCCCTCATGCCGGAGCGGGCCGGGGCAACAGGCTGCGCATCCTTTTCGCACAGGGGGAAAAAGCCTTCTGCAAGGGTCTGAAAAACCTCTTTTGCCGAAAGCTCGGACTTTATTGTGCCTGCAATGAGGCCTCTTCCCCGGCCCAGAACCGTTACAGCATGGCTTGCCGGGCCATCGGGTTCAAGGAGCTTTTCCTTTGCGGAGCGGCAGCTCTGCCACAGGCCGCGCATCTGCCAGGAGTCCAGGCTCTTTCCCTGGGCGGCAAGTTTTTTGGCCACCATGTGGGCCATTGCCAGATCCATGTTGTCCCCGCCCACAAGAAGGTGGTTGCCCACAGCCACGCGCTCAAGGGTGAGGTTACCGTCATCTTCGGAAACTGCAATCAGGGAGAAGTCGCTTGTGCCTCCGCCGATGTCGCACACAAGCACCACATCGCCAACGGAAACCATTTTGCGCCAGTTGTCCCCGGCGTTATATATCCAGGCGTAGAATGCTGCCTGGGGCTCCTCCAGCAGGGTGAGGTTTTCCAGACCAGCGGACGCCGCGGCCTTCACAGTGAGCTCTCTGGCAACTGCATCAAAGGAGGCAGGCACGGTGAGCACAATCTCCTGGTTTTCCAGACGCAGGGAGGGGTCATCGCCTGCCAGAACAAAGTTCCAGGCATCCCTTATGTGCATGAGAACAGCCGCACTTGCCTCCACCGGTGAAAGGCGCTTTGCGTCCTTGTCTGCGCCCCAGGGCAGTATGGGCCTTGTTCGGTCCACGCCAAAATGGCAAAGCCAGCTCTTGGCCGATGAAACAAGCCGGTGGGGTATTTCCGCGCCCCTGTCCCTGGCAAAGGCCCCCACAGCCATGTCCGCCTTCTGGTTCCAGGGCAGGGCCAGGCCGTCAGGCGGCACATCATGGGGGCCGGGCAGCAGCACAAAGCTTGGCAGGGTCTGCCGCTGCTCAAGAGAGCCGGGGCCCGTGAGCTGGGGAATGTCGAAAATCCTTATTTCCGGCGCCTCGCCCTTTTCAATGGAAGCATCCGTATAAGCCACCACGGAATTGGTGGTGCCCAGGTCAATGCCCACAATGTATTTTCTGTCAGACATCATTCATTTTTTCTTGGGGTTGAAATAAAAATACAAAAACTTGCGCCGGGCCTACTCAATTTCCACCTCGGCAGGGGCAAGGATGCGCGGGTCGCCTGCTGTTGTGAGTATGGGCATGTCGAAACGGGCGGCCCGCCAGCCCTTGTGGCGCAAAACGCCCTTGAAGGGCGGCTCGCCCGCAACATTGCCGGTGAGCTTGACTGTCATGGGGTCAAAGCCTGCGGGCAGGGTCACAGCAGAGCCCTCTTCCTGCTCCATAACGGGCGAGGGCTTTATGCGCCTGTCCAGAAGCTTTTTGCAGTTCTCATGAATGCCGCGCACAGCCGCGCCAATCTGATCATCGGAGTATGCTTCAAGGTCTTCGGCAAAAAAATCCAGCAGACGGCCCTCCCTCTGGAGCAGGGAAAGCAGGGAAAGGGCCTGACGCTCCCGCTCCGCGGGCGGGATTTTCACGATTTTTTCCTCAAGTGTTTCAGGCTGCCTGGCTGTTTTCTTTACAGCCACCTTGTGGCCTATTCCATCAGCCGCCCGCCGGGCCACGCCTTTTATTGTAAGCCAGAGCAGCAGGGCAAAGGCAAGGGTGATGCCCGCAAGGGTGAGCGTAAGGAAAATGATGTGCCATTCCAGGGTGTCGGCAACAGCGTCCATAAGCGAAACCCTCAACTGGCCGATGTCGGCCATGGCGATATAAAGGTAGCCCTTGAGCTGGGCCGCGTGCCACAACACCGCGCCGTAAAGGGCCGCGCAAAGAAGAGCCATCCAGAAAACCGTCCATGCAAAGGAGCGCCGGGAAAACTGCCTTGTCCATTCCATGTTGCCTTGTCTCCGCGATGAGAATAAAAAAGCTTCCGGCCATTATACCTTAAAATAAATATGTTTAATGAGTAGGGATGGTGCTGTCAATAGGCAGGGCATTTCAAAGGCTGTGTGCAAAAAGGCCTTCATCGGTCCGAAAGCTTTGAACCCAGCGGGCGCCGCCATCCGTCAATTCCGCAAAGGCGGCCCCCAACTCCTCCGGCTGGTCTGCTTTAAAGTTGACAAAAATACCCGCTTTGCTATCAATTGACCCGCGTGTCGGCATTTTCAACTTTTCGGTAAAAAAGTCCTTGATAATCAAACATTCGGCAAAGGAGCGCATAATGGACAAAAAGGTTACAGTCATCGGTGCGGGAAATGTTGGGGCAACGGCTGCCCAGCGCCTGTGCGAAAAAGAGCTGTGCGATGTCGTGCTTGTGGACATTGTGGAAGGCGTGCCCCAGGGTAAGGCCCTGGATCTCACCGAAGCCGCCCCGATTGAAAAGCATGACGCCGCAATTACGGGCGCCAACAGCTACGAGCTTACCGCTAACTCGGATGTTGTCATCATAACCGCTGGCATTCCCCGCAAGCCGGGCATGAGCCGGGATGATCTGCTTAAAACCAACGCGGGCATAATGAGGGATGTCACCCGCAATGTGGCCAAATACTCCCCCAATGCCAAGCTCATAATTGTGAGCAACCCCTTGGACGCCATGTGCCATGTGGCTTACAAGGAAAGCGGCTTTCCCCGTAACCGCGTGATGGGCATGGCCGGAGTGCTCGATTCCGCCCGCTTTCGGGCATTCATCGCAATGGAGCTTGATGTTTCCGTTGAAAACACCCACGCATTTGTGCTTGGCGGCCACGGCGACACAATGGTCCCGCTTCCCCGCTACTCGTCTGTGGCGGGCATTCCCATAACCGAGCTTTTAAGCCCGGAGCGCATTGAAGCCCTGGTGGAGCGCACCCGCACGGGCGGCGCAGAAATAGTGAGCCTTCTGAAAACCGGCTCCGCCTATTACGCCCCGGCCTCGGCTGCCGTGGAAATGGCTGAATCCATTTTAAAAGACAAGAAAAAGGTCCTGCCCTGCGCCGTGCTTCTTGAAGGCGAATACGGCATAAACAACCTTTTCATAGGCGTTCCGGTAAAGCTTGGCGCTAACGGAGTCGAGCAGATAATCGAAATCCGCCTCTCACCGGAGGAGGATGCGGCCCTGAAAAAGTCTGCCGCAGCAGTGCAGTCCCTGGTGGATGTTCTGTAACAAGGCGGCCCCACACAGGGCGGCCCCAGAAAGCCGTTGCGTTACGCTCGTTGGGCAGGGGACCTGATGTACAGGCAGTACACCTGCGCCCTTGTCTTTTCAGGGGCGGCCCCAGGACAAACGATAGCTGCGTTGCGCTTCGCCGTGCAGGGGACTTGATGTACAGGCAGGACACCTGCGCCCTTGTCTTTTCAGGGGCGGCCCCAGGAAAACGATAGCTGCGTTGCGCTTCGCCGTGCAGGGGACTCGATGTACTTAAAGTACACCTGCGCCCCTGCCCGGCTTGCGCGCCTTGCTCTCCTTTCCCTGGACCCGCCCCGTGCGTTTGTGGCTGAAGGGGAAACAACAATTTTTAACCACAAAAAAACACGACCCACACAAAAAAAGACAAAAGGAGCGAACACCCTCGGCCTCCCAGGCCGCCATTCCAACACCGGTTTGAATTCACCGCCACCCATAGGCCGTCATGCCCGCACAGGGTTGAATCCGCCACCCCCAGGCCGTCATTCCCGCGTATGCGGGAATCTAGAATAAAAATGGATTGTTATCCTTATGGGAAGGCCCTCCAATGGAAAAGGCCCTTGCCCCATTGAAACAGAGCCAAAGCCTTCGACCGCGCCCAGCATGGATTCCGGCAGAACAACGGCAAAACCTTCGACCGCGTTGTTGGCCGGAATGACGGATCCGACTCCCTGGCCCCACCCTGTACGAGTCGTTATAGGGAAAGTAAATTTGTACAGTGACAGTATTCACCTGACACATCCGCAATATTTTTTCCCTGCTTTTCCCCTTTTTTATTCCGCTGTCAGTTCCAGGATTTTGGCGATGTTGGCGGGGTCGAGGCGGAAGGGGCTGCCTTTGCCCTGGTAGAAGCCGTGGGCTTCGATGAGGTGCAGGGCCAGATCTGACCAGGCGAGTTGTTCGTTTGTGGAGATTTTTTTTAGGGTTACGGAGGTTTTGCGGAAAAAGCCTTTGTCGCCGAAGGGGCAGGGCAGTTTGCCGCGGGCCATGTCAACTGTGATGAGGAATTTGTTATCCACTGTAACGGGCAGGCCCTGGCCTTTTTTGCCTTCTTCTGTGAGGCGGGTCAGCGCATCTGCAATGGCTTTGTGGGTGAGGCCCAGGTTTTTGACGGTTGCGTTATCGGCCTGGAGTATTTCTCCAAGGCGGCGCTGGTCAGTACCCATGAAGCCGTGGCGGAAGTCATCGCATGGGGCAAGCCGCTTTTGGATTTCCTCTAAAGCAGGTGTCTGAAAATAAGGTACGCTTCCCATGCTGAATCCTCCAGGGGCTTTTCAGTTTTAAGGCGCTAATTGCCGCCGCCTTTTTGTCCCGGTTTTTGTTGCTGCCCGGCGCCTGGTTTTGTTGGGCTACGCTTTCGCTAAAGCTCAAGCTATCCCAACCTACCTTTCCCTTAACCACAGGCGCATAGGGCGGTTCCTTTGGAGCCGTGGGCAAGGCGTTGTTTTTCCCCTTCAACCACAAGCCTCCAGGGCGGTTCCAGGGAAAGGAGAGCAAGGCGCGCGAGCCGGGCAGGGGCGAAGGTGTACTGTAAGTACATCGAGTCCCCTGCACGGCGAAGCGCAACACAGCTATCCTTTTTCTGGGGCCGCCCCGGCGCATCCCCGCGCAACACAGCTACCCTTTTTCTGGGGCCGCCCCCCAACCTCAAGCGAATTTGTCATAATAGATATGGTTTTCTTTTATGCCGTTTTCCTGCAAAATCTTCACCGCAGCATCTATCATAAGCGGGTTGCCGCACAGGTATGCCTCACGCGGGGCGGCGCTCTTTTGCAAAAGCTTTTTAACCGGGTCTGTTACCATGCCGGTTTCGCCCTGCCAGTTGTCCTCCTCTGTTGCGCCGGAAATCACCGG
>Ga0351959_1126_pt1 | contig 19241 bp, 20 predicted proteins | sample TotcelT113001M13_FD_206836 | JGI IMG/M metagenome (GOLD analysis project Ga0351959, IMG submission 206836) | Enriched cells from coal bed in the Powder River Basin, Montana, United States - Total cells T11 rep3 HSBNCT.T11.300.1.M13 ...
TTGCGATAGTAAGCGCAATCATACACAGGAATACATAATATTCTATAGTTCGTGAACGAGATAAACAGCTTTTATGAGAGAAAGATCTTAATGAGGAAGGAATAATGACAAAGGAAATCCAAAAGGTACTTATTGCCAACAGAGGTGTTCCTGCTGTCAGGATTATGCATACCTGCAGAGATCGAAAAATTGCAACTACAGCTGTCTACAGCACCCCTGACCGGCTCGCGCACCATGTCTATATGGCTGACTCGGCCGTACATATCGGTGATGCACCCCCTGCCAAATCATATCTGAACATGGCTAAAATTATAGAGGCTGCGCACACGAGCAAGGCTGACGCAATCCATCCCGGCTGGGGCTTTCTTTCGGAAAACCATAAGTTTGCACAGGCTGTCATTGATGAGGGATTCATCTGGGTAGGGCCCCCACCCGACGTCATAAAGATCCTGGGAGACAAAATCCAGGCAAAGAAAATGGCTCAGAATGCCAGCGTGCCGATTATTCCAGGTATTTCCCCGGTAACGGATGTAAAAGATATCAAGGAATGGATGGCAAAAAGCGATATTACCTTTCCTGTTATCATAAAGGCTGCTGCCGGGGGTGGTGGTAAGGGTATGGTAAGGGTAGATTCGAAAAGAGAACTGGTAAATGCTTTTAACCAAGCCCAGTCTGAAGCCTTAAAATCCTTTGGGGATGCAAGGGTTATGGCGGAAAAATATATTGAACATGGACGCCATATTGAGGTTCAGATTGTGGCCGACGTTTATGGAAATGTGATTCATCTTTTTGAGAGGGAATGTACGCTTCAGAGACGGCATCAGAAAATCATTGAGGAGGCGCCCTCACCCTCTCTGAGAGACGATCTTCGCAGGGAAATCTGCTTCGCTGCTGTTCGCCTCATGAGAGAGGTGAAATATGTCTCTGCTGGAACGGTGGAGTTCATATTCGACGCACCTAACAAGAAATTCTATTTCCTGGAAGTGAATACCCGTCTCCAGGTTGAGCATGGCATTACAGAGTTGATTACCGGTCTGGATATAGTGGGTATGATGCTTGATATCGCCATGGGCAAAGAACTACACGTAAGACAGTCCGATATCAGACCCAATAGATGGGCCCTGGAGGTCAGATTAAATGCCGAGAACCCGAAAAACTTCAACCCTTCCTTTGGTAAGATTACCAGGCTGCTTGTCCCCCAGGGGCCAGGGGTGAGAATTGCCTCGGGTGTTTACGAAGGCGCTGACGTACCTCCTTACTATGATTCCCTCATCATGCTTCTTATAACGGCAGGAGTGGATAGGGACGATGCAATTCGGGTTATGGACCGTGCTCTGGGAAGGAACCTAAGGGTTGAGGGGGTCAAAACACTCGCTCCTTTGCTGCTTGCCATTATAAGGCATCCTGCTTTTGCCGCCGGAGAGTTTTCCACTCATTTTATAGAGACCCACATGGATGAACTGATTGCTGCATTCAGGTACAATTACAGCGAGGATGAAGTCCTCAAAATTGCACATTATGTGGCGGAAATATCCGCTCTTGGCCCACAAAAATGGATGTGAGGAAAATATGAGCGACTACGAATTCGTCAAACCGGGCATGAGTGCTCATGAGATAGTAAAGAAAGTACGAGATTCGAAGGAAGTTTTTTTGACTTCCACAGCCATGCGCGATGCCGGTCAGTCCGATTATAAGAATAGACTTCGTATCCATGATCTTCTCACGTTAGCCCCACTTTATAATGAAATGGGTCTCTTCAGCGCCGAATGCCATGGAGGTGCACGATGGCACGTGGGAATCATGAACAGAAAGGAAAACCCTTTTGAAGAAGTAAGGCTGCTGCGTCAGGCGATGCCGAATGTGTTGCTCCAGACCCTCGTAAGGGAGACAAGCCTGTGGGGATATAGGCCGTACCCGCCAAATGTTGTGAAGTATGCAGTATCCCATGTCGACATTGATGTTTGGCGATGCTTTTCTTTTCTCAACGACATCAGAAACATGAAGACCGTTGCTGAAGTAGTTATGAATAAAGGCAAGCTCTTTGAGCCGACCATTTCATTCACCGATGCAGATTGGGCGACAGACAGCTACTATCTTGGAGTTATTGATGAAATTGTCGCATTGTGCGGAGGGACATCTGACATAATACTCTGTATCAAAGATATGGCCGGTGTAGGTACAACGAAAAGGATAGGGACGTTGATTGATGAAATCAAACAGCGATATCCCGACTTAATCATCGAATACCATCGGCACATGACGGATGGACTCGCATTGCCGGCATATCTCTCTGCAGCCAAGGCAGGAGCAAAGATTTTTGATGTTGAGGAAGATTCTCTGGTGAGGTTTTACGGAGAGCCTCCTATGCTGTCGGTAGAAGCCTACTTTGAAGAAGCTGGAATACACGTTCACCTGAACAGAGAGATTGCCGAAGAAGCGGTACTGAAGGTCAGAGAATGGATAGGCAATTATGAATGGGCTGAATCGCCGTTCAGAGGGTTCGACCATACGGTTACATACCATAGAATGCCCGGAGGCGCTTTTCCAAGCTCCTTCGAACAGGCTAGTAAAGGCGCTTTTCTTGAGCTCATGCCCGCCATACTGAAAGTCATGTCCCTTTATAATCGAATCATCCACTACTTTGATGTGACTCCCGGTTCTCAAATCACGTGGGTCACGTGCAGCGGTATCGTAAATAAATATGCCAAGGAACAAGGAAGCACAGGGGTAAAACACCTGATAGGACTTTTGAACAAGTTTGTCATTGAACAAGATCAAAATTTTGAATCAATGGAGAAAGAAGAACAGGAAGAATTGCTAAAGGTTCTCCGCAATGCGACTGACGATTTTCGAAACCTGATTCTTGGCCAGTATGGGCAGTTGCCGAATGGCTGGCCTGCGGACTGGGTATATGAAAGCACCTTTGGGGATACCTGGCACGAGAAAAGAAAGACAAGAAATGATTTATCGCCCGTTGAACTGCTGAAGGATGATAACCTGAAGAGGCTTCGGTCTAGCTTTGAGGAGGCGATAGGACGAAACGCGACCGACGAGGAGTTTGTTCTTTATCTCATGCATCCCAAGGATGCGGTCGAGTATATTGAATGGCACGAAAAATATGGTGAAGCTGCTCTCGTTCTGCCGACATCCATATGGAGAGAAGGGCTGAAAAAACCAGGTGATAAGGTGGAGTTTGACTTTTGGGGAAAGCCTTACTGCGTTGAGCTTGCATCGATAGGTGCAGAACACGATGGAGTTGTCCAGGTGGTTCTCCTGGTGAACAACAAGACAAAGGTATATGCAGTACAGACTCCTCATGCGAAAAAAGAAGATAAACGAATGGCAAAAGGGGCAAACGATATCCCTTCGCCTGTAAATGGAACAGTGTGGAGGATCGGCAATCCAAAGCGAGGAACCCTGCAGGTAGGAGACATTTTCCATTTTCATGGCCTCCACATTTGCCATCTCTTCGTCCATAAGGACGAAGAGATGGCAAATGTGGAGGCCATGAAAATGGAAAATGTTATCGCAGCCCCCTTTACCGGACAGATTCTCGAGATATGTGTAAAACTCAATGAGCTTGTTCAGGAAGGCCAACTGCTTTTTGTCATTGACAAGAGGGTTGGCGGTAAGGAACAGGGCATGCTTCCGGCTGACTCGTAGAACCAGACAAAACCGGACTTGGAGGACCGAGGCGTTTTTTGTTAAAGTGAACGCCAATTTTTGACAGGATGACATGGACACTTTCGATGTAATTGTAATAGGGGCGGGTCATGCAGGATGTGAGGCAGCCCTTGCTTCATCCCGGATGGGTGCGAAGACTCTTCTTCTCACCATCAACCTGGACCACATAGCATTCATGTCATGCAATCCCGCAGTAGGCGGTCTCGGAAAAGGGCATCTTGTAAAAGAGATTGATGCCCTTGGCGGAGAGATGGGAAAGAACATCGACGCCACCGGCATTCAGTTTAAGGTGCTCAACACTAAGAAAGGACCCGCGGTCCGTTCATCACGGGCGCAGGCGGATAAGATAAAATATGCCCTCAGGATGAAGAAGAGGCTTGAGGGGCAGGATAGCCTCCATTTCAGACAGGGTACAGTAGAGAAACTGATTGTTGACAAAGGGGCTGTCACCGGAGTTGAGACAACATGGGGAGAACGATTCTTTTCGCAAGCAGTTATTATTACTGCCGGGACATTCCTTAGGGGTTTGATCCATGTCGGCCTTGAGCATTTTGAAGCGGGAAGGATGGGTGATTTTCCCTCTATTGGTCTTGCCGCATGCCTTAAAGACCTCGGCTTTGACATAGGCAGGCTCAAGACAGGGACTTGCCCAAGGCTGGATGGAAGGACGATAGATTTCTCAAAGCTTGAGCCTCAGGTTAGCGATATTCCTCCACAGCCGTTTTCTTTTATGACTCAAAGCATTTCGAACAGCCTTGTACCGTGTTACATCACGTACACGAGCGAAAAAACACACGAGATCATACGTTCAGGCCTTGACAGATCACCCCTCTATACGGGCAAGATCAAAGGCACCGGCGTACGTTATTGTCCGTCCATTGAGGATAAGATTGTTCGTTTTCAGGAGCGCACCAGACACAGAATCTTTATTGAGCCTGAAGGCCTTGACACCCACGAGTACTATCCAAACGGGCTTGCAACAAGCCTTCCTCTAGATATCCAGATCGGAATGCTCAGAAGCATCAACTGCCTTGAAAAGGTAGAGATAACAAGACCCGGATATGCAATAGAATACGATTTTATCTACCCCACTCAGCTCTATCCAACCCTTGAAACGAAAAGAATCAGCGGACTTTACCTCGCTGGCCAGGTCAACGGAACTACCGGTTACGAGGAGGCAGGAGCGCAGGGTCTCATGGCGGGCATAAATGCTGCCCTCAAGACTCGGGGAGACGAGCCTTTTATCCTTGGGAGGGATGAAGCATATATAGGTGTTATGATTGATGATCTTGTAACGAAAGGTGTTGATGAACCATACCGCATGTTCACATCACGGGCAGAACACCGATTATATTTAAGAGAAGACAACGCTGATCTCAGGCTCACTGAAAAGGGATATGCCATTGGCGCAGTTGACGATGAGCGTTACAACAAAGTCCTTACGAAGAAGCAACGCATTGAAGAAACTTTTCGCGTGTTGAGATCTGTCAGGCTAAAACCAACGAAAAAGACACAGGATATGTTGAAAAACATAGGGTTGGAAGGAATCAAGAATCCCTTGACCCTCGAGGATTTGCTGAAAAAGCCTGAAATCACAATAGAAACGCTGAAGGGTATTGAAAGCAAGCTTGAAGGGGTTGAAGAAGATATTGCGTACCAGGTGGAGTTAAATGTAAAATATCGCGGCTATACAGAAAGACAACAGGACATGATTGAGCGTACAAAAAAACTTGAAGGCAAGAAGATTCCTTCAGACACGAAATATGATGAGGTCTCGGGGCTTTCACGGGAAGTTATTGAAAAGATGGCAAAAGTGAGGCCGTTATCTATTGGCCAGGCCTCCAGGATTCCCGGGGTTACCCCTGCCTCAATCACCGCGTTGCTGGTCCACTTTAAAAAAATAGGCGCACTGTAATGCAATAGCTTCTTCTTTGATTGTTGATTCACAGTTCACAGTCAAAAAATATGGAAAAAAAGGATCAAGGAGAGGTTTTTGCAGGCAGTGAATATAAGATCAGAGATAACGAATGGTTCATAAAGGAAACGATGCCGGATTATACTGCAGAAATTAACAGATTCATGGCAGAGCAAGACGTGGATGCCTTTGGCATAACAAAGATGGCACGCTACGGGAAGGAGCTGGCGCAACTCGACGAATCGGTTATGGAAAAGTTTCCATTTGCCATCTCTTTTGGACTTGTACTTTCTAGGAGTGTCATGGAGACTGTCAAAGGGGGCCCCAATGCCCTCTACCTGCACCATTACCGGCAATTGAACTACCGGCTTGATATGATCGCATACCTCCTGGCTCGGGAAATAGAGAAGAAGGGCAATAAGGCGCTTCCCTTTGCAGCATCACAACTCGTCGACTGGAAGAACCAGAAGGGACATATCTCTCACAAAAGGGTAGCCGAGATGTCGGGTCTTGGTTGGATTGGGAGAAACAACCTGCTCATCCATCCCGTTTATGGAGCACGGATGCGCTTTAACACGGTTATTACTGATATGCCCCTTGAAGAGAACGGGCCTCTCGAAAAGGACTGTGGCAAATGTAAGGCATGCATGGTTGTTTGTCCTGCCGGGGCAATTATGGAAAATCCAGCCGATTTTGACCACGTAAGTTGTTATAATATGGTGACTCAATTAAAAAATAAACGGAACCTCGGTCATCACATCTGTGGGATTTGTATCGAGGCGTGTACGGGGGAACAATGAAAGGGTTTATAGCCCTCGAAGACGGGACGGTTTTTGAAGGGAAAAGCCTTGGAATAGAAGGTGAAAAAGAAGGGGAAATCGTCTTCAACACAAGCATGGCCGGGTACCAGGAGATCATGACCGATCCCTCGTACAAAGGGCAGATTGTTACCATGACGTACCCCCTCATCGGGAATTATGGCGTAAATGCCGAGGATGTGGAATCAGGGAGCCCGAAGGTTGAAGGCTTTATTGCCCGGGAATTCAGCAAGATCGCAAGCAATTTCAGGGCGCAGGATGATCTTCTGCATTATCTCAAGAAACATAATATTATTGCCCTTGAAGAGGTGGATACGAGAGCCCTTACAAAGCACATACGGGTCAGAGGTGCAATGAAGGCGGTTATCTCTACCATGGACCAGGACATTACATGCCTGATAAATAAGGCTAAGGAATCGCAGGGCATCATGGGCCGTGACCTGGTGAAAGAAGTGACATGCGATGCGCCATATGTCTATGGCGAGGGTCAGAGGTCAGAGGTCAGAGGTCAGAGGTCAGACAAAAACTTAGAACTCACAACTCCGACCTGTCCCGACGAAGAACAGAGTGTCAAGAATGGAGTGTCGAGCTTCCCTCGTCCCTCGTCCCTCGTCCCTCTTCCCTCGGATCTACGCGTTGTGGTTATGGATTTTGGTGTGAAGTTGAATATCCTCAGGCTGTTGAAAAAGATCGGGTGTCATGTGATTGTTGTGCCTGCTCACGCAAAGGCGGAAGAGGTACTTGCCCAGTCGCCCGATGGAGTACTTCTCTCGAATGGTCCCGGTGATCCCGAAGGCATCCCCTATGCCATTGGGGAGATCAGGAAACTTATTGGTAAGGTGCCTATCTTTGGTATCTGCTTGGGCCAGCAGCTATTGGGTCTTGCCTATGGAGGCAGGACCTACAAGTTGAAATTCGGCCACCGTGGGGCCAACCAACCCATCAAGGAACTGGCAACCGGTAAGGTATATATCACCTCGGAGAATCATGGGTTTGCCGTTGACCTTGATTCGATAAAAGACCAACCAGTCAGGGCAACCCACATAAATCTTAATGATAATACGATAGAAGGGCTTGAACACGAAGTCTATCCAATTTTTTCTGTTCAATATCACCCTGAGGCATCCCCGGGCCCCCATGATTCTTACGGATTATTTGCCAAGTTCAAAGACATGATGCTGGACTTTAAACAAATGAGGTTATGAACATAACCGCATCCACGCGTTTACGCATTTACACGTATTTGGTTTCATAGAGAGGAAAAGCGTGCCGAAGAGGACTGACATACAGAGCATATTATTAATCGGGTCCGGCCCTATTGTTATCGGCCAGGCCTGCGAGTTTGATTACTCAGGGAGTCAGGCTTGTAAGGCCCTGCGGGAAGAGGGTTACAAAGTTATCCTGGTAAACAGCAACCCGGCAACGATTATGACTGACCCTGACATGGCTGAACGAATTTATGTGGAGCCCCTCATTCCTGAGGTTCTGGAGGAGATCATTCGGGTGGAAAGACCCGACACGCTCCTGCCGACTATTGGCGGTCAGACTGCCCTCAATCTCGCAACCATTCTCTCCGAGCGAGGCGTCCTGGGAAAATATAACGTTGAGCTTATCGGCGCAAATTATAAGGCAATCAAGAAGGCGGAAGACCGTGAAGAATTTAAAGAGGCTATGGAGAAGATCAACCTGGAAGTGCCCCGGAGCGGCCTTGCATACACTACGGAAGAGGCAAAGAAGGTAGCCAGGGAGGTCGGCTTTCCTCTCATTATCAGGCCGAGCTATACCCTGGGTGGTACAGGAGCCTCAGTGGCATACAACATAGATGAATTCGAATTGCTAGCCCAGAGAGGACTCGAAAGCAGTATGATAAATGAGATCTTGATCGAGGAATCCGTCATAGGGTGGAAGGAATTCGAGTTGGAGGTAATGAGGGACAAAAAGGACAATGTTGTCATTATCTGCTCCATAGAAAACCTCGATCCCATGGGTGTCCACACAGGAGACAGCATAACGGTTGCCCCTGCCCAGACTTTGACCGACAAAGAATACCAGGTAATGAGGGACGCAGCTATAAGCATTATACGGGAGATTGGCGTAGAGACAGGTGGTTCAAATGTACAGTTTGCAGTAAACCCGGATAATGGGCGCATGGTGGTAATCGAGATGAACCCCAGGGTTTCCCGTAGTTCAGCCCTTGCATCAAAAGCCACAGGCTTTCCTATCGCAAAGATTGCTGCGAAACTTGCCATTGGCTATACTCTCGACGAAATTCCCAACGATATAACGAAAAAGACACCTGCATCCTTTGAGCCAACTATCGATTATTGCGTAGTAAAGATTCCGCGGTTTACATTCGAGAAATTCAAGGGGGCCGATGAAACCCTCACCGTTTCAATGAAGTCGGTGGGCGAGGCTATGTCGATAGGAAGGACATTTAAAGAGGCCCTGCAGAAAGGCTGCAGGTCCCTTGAAACAGGCGTGTTTGGCATAGCTGATAACAGGCTTCCAGGGACGAATGACCCCGAGTTTATTAAAAAGAAGCTTCTTACCCCCAACAAGGATAGAATCTTTTACCTGCGCCATGCCATGAGACTGGGGATGAGCGTCGATGAACTCTATGACATCACCTTTATTGACAGGTGGTTTCTCAAAAACATCGAGGAGATTGTTGAGTGTGAGAGAGAGCTAGAAGCCCAAAAAAAAGACCTGCTTGCCCCTTCGGACTCTGAGGCAATGCTTCCCAGAGAGCTCATGAATCAGGCAAAAAGGTATGGTTTTTCTGACAGACAATTAGGCGACATTCTTGGTCAGACAGAACATACGGTGAGGAAATGGAGGACTCAACAAGGTATAGAAAGCGTCTTCAAGCTTGTCGATACCTGCGCTGCCGAATTTGAGGCATACACCCCTTACTATTATTCAACGTATGAACGTGAAGACGAATCGAGAGGGTCAGAGAGAAAGAAAATTATGATCCTCGGTGGTGGCCCAAACAGGATAGGACAGGGTATCGAGTTTGATTACTGTTGTGTCCATGCTGCTTTTGCCTTAAAGGGCCTTGGTTTTGAGACAATCATGGTGAACAGTAACCCGGAGACAGTGAGCACTGACTATGACACATCCGATAAACTCTACTTCGAACCCCTTACCTTTGAGAATGTCCTCGATATCGCGGCGAAGGAGAAGCCCGATGGGGTAATCGTTCAGTTTGGCGGACAGACGCCCCTCAACCTTGCGGTTTCCTTACAGAAGGCCGGTGTCCCTATTATCGGGACTACACCTGAAAGCATTGATATTGCGGAGGACCGCGATAAGTTCAAGTCACTGCTAAAGAAGCTTAACCTCACCCAGCCTGAAAACGGTATAGCCGTGACCTTTCACGAGGCAAAAGAGGTGGCCAACATTATTGGCTACCCCGTTGTTGTGCGGCCTTCGTATGTTCTCGGAGGCAGGGCTATGGAAATCGTCTACACCGAGAGCGACCTCTCTGCCTTCATGGAGAAAGCAACAGAAGCTTCGCCTGAACGGCCGATCCTCATCGACAAATTCCTGGAGGATGCCCTTGAGATTGATGTAGACGCTGTTGCAGATGGCGAACGATGTGTTGTCGCAGGGATCATGGAACACATTGAAGAGGCTGGTATCCACTCTGGCGACAGCGCATGCGCATTACCCCCATATTCCCTGGATGATGACGTTATAGAACGGATCAAAACATACACCTATAAACTTGCGAAAGAGTTGAATGTGGTCGGCCTCATGAATATCCAATACGCTGTCAGAAATGATGTGCTTTATGTGCTCGAGGTGAATCCCCGGGCGAGCAGAACCGTCCCCTTTGTAAGCAAGGCAACAGGTATTCAATGGGCAAAAGTGGCTGCAAAGCTCATGGTTGGGATGAAACTGAAAGACCTTGGTATTGAGAAAGAAGTTGAGGTTCAACATATTGCAGTGAAGGAATCGGTGTTCCCCTTCAATCGTTTCCCGGGTGTTGACACCATCCTGGGCCCCGAGATGAAATCAACGGGAGAGGTAATGGGTATTGATTCAACATTCGGCGGGGCCTTTTGGAAGGCTCAGCTTGGCGCCGGACAGAATCTACCTTCCCAGGGCAATGTTCTTCTCTCTGTCAAAAATAAGGATAAAAGGAACGTTGTATTCATTGCGAAAAAACTTTCAGATCTTGGATTTAATCTGATTGCGACAAGAGGAACCGGAAAGATTCTCGTCAATAGCGGTCTTGAAGTTCGATATATCAACAAGGTATCAGAGGGGAGACCCCATATTGTAGACATGATTAAAAACGGAGAGATCAATCTCATAATTAACACCCCGAGAGGAAGGAATCCGAAGCTTGATGAGGTTGCTATCAGGTCGAATGCGGTGCAGTATAAGATTCCTTACACTACCACTATATCAGGCGCTCAGGCTGTAGTGAATGCAATTGAAAGCATGAAACGGGGAAATCTCCGCGTAAAGGCGTTGCAGGATTATTACACATAAGGTAGGCGATTGGCGCGAGGCGATAGGTTTACCCTATAGCCCCTTGCCCATAGCTTAGTGCCTAAGATTTTATTTCGCTTATTTTCCTTTTGACAATCTTTCCCTTATTTTTGGGGAAATCAGCCTTGATGTAAACTGTTTTCGAAAAGGCCCTCACTACCTGCCCTTCCATTTCTTTTTTCGCGAATGTAAATTTTACTTTATCTCCAGCTTGCATCGTCATACTCCTCCGATTGTTTCGGTAGATTTGCTCTCTTTGGTCGTTGTTGTCGCTTCAGCCTTTGTCTCTGCCTTGGCTTCTGTCTTTGCTGCCGATGTTTCTGTTCCTGTGCTCTCCGAAGTCGGGGTGGGTTTTTTTCCCACAGTGTCAATTGGCTTCTTATAGTCTGTCACATACCATCCAGTACCCTTGAGATGGAAAGAGCACTGGGAGATCAATTTGTGGAGCTTGCCTTTGCACACACGGCAATCTGTTAACGGAGGGTCCGCTATCTTCTGAAAAATTTCAAAATGCTTTCCACAGTTCTCGCATTGATATTCATATATAGGCATGGAAAATCCTCCAGAAACAATCTACTTGCTACGTATAATAATATAAACTTTTGCCTTAGATTTCGTCAAGTTCTTGTGTGAAGACCATCTTAATCCCACCGGGCGGGCAATTTGCGGGCAATATATTCTTATGTCGCAAATAAGTAGAATTTTTATTTGACATAGAATCTCGTTTTAATATATGTATGTTAACGTAAGGTAAATCAAGGCTATAGGCGCGGGGCTATAGGTAAATAAATTTCCTATAGCCTGTTACTGATGCCTATCATCGCAGATACCCGAAACCTAACTAATTTTGATAACCATCAAAGAAACACTAGCCAAAACCCTCCTCACGAAAACCGGTATTGAAGGCTACGATTATTGCATCAATCCTTACGTTGGATGTGCTCATGGGTGCCGATACTGTTATGCCAGCTTCATGAAACGCTTCACCGGGCATCTTGAGCCCTGGGGCGAGTTTGTCGATGTGAAGGTGAATGCGCCTGATGTTTTGCGGCGTCAGCTTCGACGGGCACGAAAGGGATCGATTCTGATTGGTACTGTAACTGACCCATACCAGCCTGCGGAAAAGCACTACCGGATAACCCGTGGATGCCTCGAAGCCCTCCTGGAACGACAGTTTCCTGTGAATCTGCTAACACGCTCGCCCCTTGTTGTCAGGGATATTGACCTTTTCGGACGTTTTGAAGACATTTCTGTCGGACTGTCTGTGACAACGGACAGAGAAGAAATAAAAAAAACCTTCGAACCAAGCGCTCCTTCCATCAGATCACGCGTTGAGGCGTTGAAAGCGCTCCACGGGAAAGGAATTCCGACCTATGCTTTCATCGGCCCCACGCTTCCTCTGGATCCGGCAAAGATATTCCAAATGCTTACGGGCATTGTTGATGAAGTGCTCATTGACCGCCTCAACTATTCAAATAAAGTAAAGGATCTCTATCGCAAGACTGGGCATGCCCAGTATCTTGAGGACGCCTATTTTATCCAGACAGCCTCAATCTTAAAGGAAGATTTTGAAAAGAAAGGGATCCCTGTTTCTGTAATTTTCTAATAATTCCAAACAAGTTATTAGGGCAGGGTGTCGGATTTTCCTGAGCAAACCGTCGTGAAGCAAGGAAGCTTGGTCTTTTGCGCAAGCAGAATTTCCAAAACTAGCCCATACCGTGGGCGAGAAGGGGAGCCTCGGTCCCGCTTGGCTGGATAGAGGGGGCGACGTGAGCTCCTGTAACATGTTCCGAAGCTGAACGCGAGCGAAGGTCGCCGCTGGAGCGAATGAGCGTGTTTGCGGGGAATGCCCGACACTCTGCCCATCCTCATGAAGGGTTCGATATTATTTTACTTCTGAAAGAGCTTCCTTACTGTTTCCGCGATGGTCGACGAGAGAACGCCCCCGCCTACCAGGAGGAGAAGGATGCCGAAAATGAGGGAGCCAAATGATGCCTCAGCACTGTGCCCGTAGACGTCTTTGATAAAAAGAACGCCAAAGACTACCATGAGGAGGGCCAAGCTTGTAAAGACTCCGAATAAAAACCATAAAAGTATCCTATTCATGCCATGCTATACTTTTTGCATTTTGAGAGAGTTAGCTGCTTCCTCTGGCGTTATGGATACTACGTGGAATTCATCCTCCCTTTTATACTTGGATGACCTGAAGTCGCGGGGGAGAATCTCTATATGCCAGTGATAATAATCCTTAATGGAAAACTCAGCATCATGCATACTGTTTTTCAGTGTGTTGGGAGACGTATGGAGAACAATCGTGTAAGCAGTGGTAAGTTTTTCTATTCTCTTTAAAAGATCAAGCAGTAACGTGATGAGTTCATGTCTGATAGTTTCGTCCTTTAAGTTTTCAAAGCAATCATCATGAAAACGGGGAAGAAGCCACGTTTCGTAAGGAAACTTGGAAGCAAAGGGACATATTGCCACAAAATGGGCATTAATACTTACTACTCTTTTATTCTGGCGTATTTCCTGGCTGAGGATGTCGCAATAAAGACATCGTTCTTTCTGCATGAAATGGTCTTTCGAATTTGTCAGTTCAAGGTCGATCCTCTGCGGTATGATAGGGGTTGCAAGAATATGAGAGTGGGGGTGCAAAATGTACGAACCGGCAAGTTCACCATGGTTCCTAAAAATGTTGATGTATTTAAATCTTTTGTCTTTTTTCAAGTCGAGGATGCGGTCTGTATACATATCAAAAAGGCGGGACAGATCCTCTTCGGAAAAACTTGACAATGTAATGGTATGAGAGCGATGTGCTACAACGATTTCATGGGCCCCCACATTGCCCATCTTGTCGTAAAGTCCCTCAGCTCTTTTCTGTTCTTGAACCTCGATCGCAAAAATTGGACTTGTTGCGGGGAAACACCTGACCAACCATGCACCGTCCTGCCCTTTTATTTCTCTGATAGCTGTGGGTGTGAGATTTTCATTGCCAGGACAGAAAGGACAATCGCCGGTGCCACTAACTTTAGACCTTTTGTATCCAGATACTACCCAATCACCGGAGACAGGGTCCTTTCTAAGTTCAGCCATGGTGCTATATTAGGATATAATTGATCGTTTGTCAATGAACTTGTGAAAGGCCGTGCAAAGCCCCTATTTTCTTGAAAATGTCCAGGTATATTTGTAGAATAAGTTAATGAACAGCGTGCTTGAGTTTGCTATACAATGCGCCCTGGAGTCCGGTAGGATACAGAGCGAATATTTTCAAAAAAGGATTGGTATTCACCACAAAGGAGAGATCAATATTGTTACAGATGTAGACATTGCCTGTCAGAAAAGAATCATTGAACTCATTGAGAAGTTTTATCCTGATGACTATATCATTGCCGAAGAGAAGGCAAATAAATTCGATGAAAAAAGAAATAAATGGATCGTTGATCCCCTTGATGGAACTACGAACTACTCCCATGGCTACCCTTTCTTTTGCACTTCTATCGCCTATGAGGTAAGGGGCGAGGTAGTGGCTGGCGTTGTCTATAACCCTATTTTTAATGAGCTTTTCTATTCTCAAAAAGGAGAAGGCGCTTATTTCAATGGCGAAAAGATACGCGTATCCAGTGTTAATGACATGAAACAAGCATTGCTGAGTACAGGCTTTCCCTATGATCTCCCAACATCCACGAAAAACAATATTAGTCACTTTGTAAACTTCCTCTATCATGCCCAGGCAGTGAGGCGGGATGGATCTGCTGCCATGAACCTTTCTTATATTGCATGCGGACGGTTTGATGGACACTGGGAGATGAAACTCAATCCATGGGATATGGCCGCAGGAGTCCTCATAGTTAAAGAAGCTGGCGGAACTATTACAGATTTCAAGGGTGAAAGCTTCAGTATATATGGTGATGAAATTGTTGCATCAAACGGGCTGCTCCATAACCGGTTGATTGAGGTCCTCAAGGAGGGCGCATGAAAGAGTATTCTATCGAAGAGGTAAGCAATATAGTAAGGCCACAACTGGGCGAAGACATTCCCCTCACGTTGTACAGAATTCTTCGCGTTATTGGCATGAGAAAAATATTGGGCGAAACCTCGGGCGCAACCCTGTATATGATGGGAAAACAGGTAGGGACAATGATCGGGGCGAAAAACCTCAGCGACTTCGAGGCAAAGATCAAGGAGCTAAAGGTTGGCATACCTGAGGTAAAGGTTGTGGAAGAGGAACATGTTGTTGTAAAGCTTTATGAATGCATCACCTGCGCAGGCTTTGTGTATACGGGAGAAATGTTTTGCGACATGGAGAGCGGCATTATTGCCGGTCTTCTTGAAGCAGTCTTCAAGAAGAAAGCGAAATCCACGCAGACAAAAAGCTGGTCAGTTGGTTACAACTATTGCGAGTTTGAGGTCATGCTGTACTAAATGGTTGAAGGCAGAGAGTCAACAGAAAAGAGAGTAATGGAGCTTGAACTGGCCCTTGAAGAAGAGCGAAGCCTTTCACAGGCCAGAAATAAGCTCCTCGAAGCAAACATCAGGGAACTCAATGAGGTTTACGATGCCCTGAGGGGAAAACTCAACGAATTGCGTCGAAGGAATGAGAAGATCAGAATCTTCGAGGAACAGCTCGTTAAGGCAAACAAGCTCTCTGTCCTTGGCGAGCTGGCGAGCTCTATTGCGCACGAAATTAAAAACCCTCTTATCTCTATCCAGGGTTTTGCCAGAAGGATAGGGACGACTGAATACAGGGACAAATTAGAGAAGTATGCAAAGTTCATTGAGGAGGAAGCAGACAGGCTTACCCAGGTCCTTGCGAAGCTCCTTGGTTTTTCAAGGATGGATGAACCGAAAAAAGATCTCCTGAACATGAATGACATAGTAGATGATACAGTTTTGTTTATGGAACACCACCTCACCCGCTTCAAGAACGTTGCAATATCATTAGAAAAAAAACCAGATCTGCCGATGGTCCATGTTGACAGGATTCACGTGCAGCAGACAATGGTGAATCTCCTCATGAATGCCGCGCAGTCCATGCCGGAAGGCGGGCGGATACAGATAAGGACTGGCATGAACGATCAATACGTTTTTATTGCAATTACCGATACCGGTATTGGAATTAAAGATGAAGACCTCGATAGAATCTTTGAGCCGTTTTTTACCACCAAGGAAAAAGAGCAGGGAACAGGACTCGGCCTCTCATTATGCAAACGGCTCATAGAAGCTAATGCAGGAAAGATCGAGGTGGAGAGCAAAATCGGCGAAGGAACCACTTTCACCATCATGATTCCGGTCAACGCACCTTAGAAGCCCCACTTCATCCCGTCATACGCTGCAATAATTTCGATCCCCGTCTCCTCTTTTAGTCGCTCAGCCATGAGGTAGGGCTTTTCCCGTATCATTGCCATCCCAAAGTGGGTCATGATGGCAACCTCGGGTTTGACCTGGGTCACAATACGTGCAAAATCTTCAATGGAAAGATGTGCTATAACGTCATCTTCCTCAATTGGTTTTTTCCGGAGCACATTTGCAATGAGATAATCACAGCCATAGAATTCAGGCAGCTGTTCGAAGTAACGGGTGTCAGCAATGAAGCTAATGGTCTTGTTGAGAAGAAACTTAATTCCGTAAGTTTCTACAGGGTGTAAGTGTCTCACGGGCGTTAAAAACGTTATATCCTTTATCGAGTAGGTTTCACCTTCACGAAGTGTTTGAACCCCATCGAGGTTTTTCATCACATATTTCCTGACCACAGGATCGTCATCTAAGGCATCCTGGGGGCAAAAGAGGACCCCTCTTTTTTTTAATCCCCCTTCTGTCATGGCTTCAATCATTACATTTACGTCGTTTGAATGATCAAGATGCTTGTGGGTCAGGATAATCCCGTCAAGATGAGTGAGGTTGAAGCGTTCTTTTGCTGCGTGTATCCTGACAAGGGAGCCTGGACCAGGATCAATGTAAATGTTCGTATTGAGGTAGCGCAACAGGATTCCCGCTGTAGACCTCAACTGGGTTGAGACGACAAAACGCGCCCCTCCTGTTCCAAAGAACTTTATAAAACCTTTCGTGGCACTCCGTTCATTCATTCTTGGTTCCCAAATACGTGGTTTTCTGTGAGACTCCTTGACGGTCTGTCTGCCGTAGTGTATTCTTTTTTCAATCCGTTACCTAATTGTAAGAAAGAGACATAGGAGATGTCAATGGATGAAGAACATTTTGTTGTATACGAATCGTCAATTGGCTACATTATAGTCGTTATAAAAAATAGTAAAGTCGTCAGCCTGGATGTCACAGACAAAGGGACGTATGAGGCAAGGAAGATGGTTTTGTCCTTTCACCCTGATGCAACGGAATCTATGACCCCCTTCAAAACCATTCGCACTCTTCTCGATCGTTACCTGCAGGGGAGGGAAGTGGACTTTGATGTGGAGGTGGACATCTCCCGTCTCGGGTCATTCACGCGAAAGGTTCTCAATGAGCTGCGGAAAATACCTTACGGAGAAACAAGGAGTTACGGATGGCTTGCCAAAAAGGTTGGCAAGCCGGGTGCTGCGCGGGCCGTGGGACAGGCGCTCAAAAGAAATCCTATTCCCATCATAATCCCATGCCACCGAATCATACGGGATGACGGAACCATAGGTGGTTTCTCAATGGGAGTAAACATTAAAGAGAGGCTCCTCGCCCTGGAAGGAGTGAAGATCGGTAAATAGTAGCCAGAAATCAGTTATCTGTGATCGTTAATCAAACGAAGCCCGATGGACGATCGCCCAGTCCATCTGACTTGCTGGGCTAGACTTGGACGAGAGACGAGGAAGATGCTTCGTCCGAGCAAAGCGATCGTCTTAATCCTGCAAAATGCAGGATGGTCATCCGTCACACCCTCATCGTTTACTCATTGAGGCTTCCTGTCCGGTATCCTTTCAGGTCAAGGGTAATGAAGGTAAAGCCAAGGGCCTTGAGTCCCTCATAAATTTTATTCCGATGCTGTATTATGGTGGCCATATCCTCCCCTTCTGCCTCGATCCGTGAAACCTCGCCGTGATATCTTACCCGTACTTGTCTGAGCCCCAGGCTTTTTAGAAACTCTTCTGATAGCTCTATCTGCTTTAATATTTCCTTGGTTATGGTTGTTCCATATGGTACCCGCGACGCGAGGCAGGCAAAGGAAGGTTTATCGTGGGTAGGAAGATTGAGGCTCCGTGATAGCTCACGAATTTCAAATTTTGTAAGTCCAACGCTCTTGAGGGGGCTCAATACATTTTTTTCAGTGACCGCACGGCTGCCTGGCCGAAAATCATTTTCATCGTCAACGTTAGAACCTTCAACGATAGTGGCGATTCCACGAGTTTGTGCAACCTTCCTTATCTGATCAAGGAGGCCCGATTTGCAATGATAACATCTCTCTCGGGGGTTCGATGTGAAATCTGCATTTTCCATCTCTTTGGTCTGAACAACAACGGAATCAGCCCCCAACTGTTGAGCACTATTAATAGCCTCCGTTGTTTCCCTTTCCGGATGCGCAGGGGAAGTACCAATAAAAGCGATTACATTATCGCGGCCCAGGGCATCGAGGCAGACCTTGAGGAGGAGTGTGCTGTCCACACCACCGGAGAACGCCACGACAACCCTCCTCAAGGACCGAATGAACTCTTGTAATTTCTGATATTTCTTCTTCACATCCATGTAGGCTAAATATAACAGAGGGTGAGAAGATGTCAAGTTTCGTGTTTGCCATCGTGGCTAAATGCCACAAACAAATCTTTAACAGCTATCTCTCGCAGAGCCCGCTGATGTCGCAGAGAAAAGCTTTGTATTTTCTTGTTGCCGGACATTATGGAGACAACTTCAGTGTCCGGCATGCAATCCTGCCTGATTTCAAAAGTCTCAGAAATCAGGCAGGAAAAAAGAATCAAAACCTCTATGTGCTCAGCGATCTCTAACGAGTCCCGTCTTAAGATGGGAAGAGTGGGCGCGAGAATGCCTCTAGTTGTCCTTTTGTTCATTGGACTTCCCCCTGTTGTTCTGGTATATTCCACTATTACGCAACAAGGAGCCAAGGAAGATGCCCCTGCTATTTCAATCCCTCAGTCACGGAGAGATTCCGTTCGGATTCTTTAATATCGAGTCAGACATGATCCTTCTCAACAATTATTTCTTCTTTGCCAGCGATATGTCCGACCATGTAATTAAACTTGCAGAAAATAACGTCGGAATGCGCCAGGATCAAACATGGCCTGTTTATATTCTGGAAGCGGGGCAGGTTGGAAACCTTATGGGAGCTATCAGCGGGGTGGTATTTGAAGGTTTTATCGGCGAAGTTTACATGC
>Ga0351959_1128_pt1 | contig 18939 bp, 19 predicted proteins | sample TotcelT113001M13_FD_206836 | JGI IMG/M metagenome (GOLD analysis project Ga0351959, IMG submission 206836) | Enriched cells from coal bed in the Powder River Basin, Montana, United States - Total cells T11 rep3 HSBNCT.T11.300.1.M13 ...
TATGAAACTTCGGGATATGTCAATTCGAGAAAAAGCAATAGCGATGATGATGATAACAAGTTTTGTTGCTCTATTTCTGGCGACAGCCCTGTTCACAGTCCATAAGTTATTTACCTTTCGGAGTTCACTCACAGAAAAGATTACGGTTCTTGCAAATGTTATCGGTCAAAACCTGATTGCGCCACTCACCTTTAATGATAAACAGGTAGCAAAGGAGACTCTGAACGGCCTGGCAGCCGAGAAAAGTGTTCCACTTGTATGTGTCTTTGCACAAGATGGAACGTTTTTCGCCCACTATACACGGGGAGACGCTAGTGCGTATGGTGACTCACAAACAGGAAGCAGTTGTCCCGAGAGGCTTCCCTCAGTCAAGTCTATAGATCAGAAGTATTTCCAGGAGAATCGCTTTCATGTAATCCATCCCATCTTTTTTGATAATAATTCCGTTGGAACCATCTACATTCAATCTGACTTAAATAATATTTATTCTCACCTCTTTTGGTATCTCGCTATTGCACTCCTCGTTATGGCTGTTTCCACCCTTACTGTTTATTTTCTTTCCATCAGCCTTCAGAAACATATATCAGGGCCCATTCTTCGCTTGTCTGATGCCATGAAAAAAGTATCGGGGAACGAGGATTATTCTGTGCGAGCAGAAAAGCAAGGGAACGATGAACTGGGAAGGCTCGTGGAAGGCTTCAATAAAATGATCGCGAAGATTGAAGCCCACGACGAAAGCCTGCGGCTTTTGCTTGAATCTATCAATGCCGGTGTTATGGTAATCGACGGCACTACCCATGCCATAGTTTATATGAATAAGGTCGCTTTGGAAATGTTATCCATTCAAAGGCGTCAAGTCGTTGGTCGAACGTGTCACGGTTTTGTTTGTCCAGTCCAGGCAGGAATGTGCCCCATCACGGACTTTGGCCAAACGATAGACTTTGAGGAAAGCATTGTCCTGACTGATAAGGGCGATAAGATTGCGGTACTGAAAAGTATTACGCAAGTTTCAATGGAAGGCAAATCCTTCCTCGTTGAGAGTTTTATCGATATCACGGATCGGAAGCGAGCAGAAGAAGAACTTAAGAAGGCAAATGACGAGCTTGAAAGTCGTGTTTATGAACGGACATTAGAATTGAAATCTACGAATGATAATCTCCGACAAGCCAAAGAGGAGGCAGAAGCAGCGAACAAGGCCAAATCTCAGTTCCTTGCCAATATGAGTCACGAAATCAGGACCCCCCTGAATGGCATCCTCGGGGTTCTGAGGCTTCTCGACAGCGACACCCTCGCAAAGAAACATTCCAATTATGTCCACATTGCTCTCTCCTCTGGCGAAGCCTTACAGACAATGATCAACGAGATTCTGGACTTTTCAAAGATTGAGGCAGGCAAGATGTCTCTGTCAATAACTGATTTTGATCTTCAGCAGCTCGCAAAGGAGGTCATCGATTCATTTACTCAAGAAGCACATAAAAAAGGCCTGGAGCTTGAGTGTCGCATGGATTCTCAAACATCAACAATCTTCAGGGGAGACCCGCTTCGGCTCCGTCAAATTCTTGTGAATCTCGTGGACAATGCAATCAAATTTACCAAACATGGTACTGTGGCAGTCACTATTGCCAGTGAAAGATGCGAGGCAAACTTGGTCAAACTCAAATGCACTGTAGCTGATACAGGAATTGGTATCGCTCCGCAATCTTTGTCCACAATTTTCGATGTATTCTCCCAGGAAGACGGTTCGACCACCAGGAAATTTGGCGGTACTGGGCTAGGTCTCGCCATTGTAAAAGAACTAGTTGAAATGATGGGTGGAGAAATCGGTGTTGAAAGCACACCAGGCAAGGGTTCATCTTTCTGGTTTACCGTTCTATTGGAGAGTCAAGTGGAGTCCTCAGAAAAGACGATCCAGAATACAGCAATGATTTATCCTTCAGAAAAAACATCCACCCCTGCTCAGAACGAGTCAAACATTGTCAACGCTAACATTCTCCTAGTGGAAGATAATGCAGTCAACCAGGAGGTTGGGAAAGACATGCTTGAGCACTTCGGATGCGTTGTCGATGTTGCTGGTAACGGACAAGAGGCCGTAGAAGCTATTGCTGCAAAGAATTACGATCTTGTTTTTATGGATTGTCAAATGCCGGTAATGGATGGTTATACGGCAACAAAGTCCATTAGGGAAAAAGAGGCCACCATACACAGTGAGGACGGTAAAAATCCTCATTTATGTATCATTGCCCTCACCGCCCACGCTATGGAGGGAGATCGCGAGACCTGTCTTGAGGCAGGGATGGATGACTATATGTCAAAACCATTCAAGATGAAACAACTTGAGGAACTCCTTTTGCGGTGGTTGCCAAAAGCACCCCAGCAGGATAAAGAAACGTATGAAGCGCAGCCAGAAAATGAGGAATCCGAGGAGAACACCCTGAATATCGCTTCTCTTAAACAAATTACTGCCCTTCAACCTGATCTGCTTGCCAAGGTTGTGGCAATCTACTTCCAGAACTCTACGAGTTTGATCAATACGATTCGTTCCGCTGTAGCCTCAGGAGATGCCTCCGCCCTCTCAATGGCAGCTCACTCCATGAAGTCTTCAAGCGCAAATTTGGGAGCTCTCACCCTTGCAGAGTTTTGCAAGGAGCTTGAAATGAGAGGGAGAGAAAACAATATTGATGGCGTACAGTCAATCGTTTCATATATGGAGACGGAATATACACGGGTGCAAACTGCCCTGGAGAGAGAAGTAGCAAGGAGGCAATAATAAATGATGATAGAAGAATCAAGAGAACGCCCCTTAATCCTGGTTGTTGACGACGATCCGGCCGTGACCATGCTTGCCGGTGTGGCCTTGGGAAAGGAGGGCTTCGATGTGATTGAGTGCCCTAGCGGGGTAAAGGCCCTGGAATCTTTTAATGAGGTCATACCGGATGGGGTGCTTCTCGATGTGATGATGCCTGAGATGGACGGCTTTATTGCCTGTCAAAAAATGAGAAACCATCCCAAGACAGAGAGGCTTCCTATAATCATGCTAACGGGACTCGATGACATAGAATCGATAAACCGAGCCTATGAAGCAGGGGCAACTGACTTCATTACCAAACCCTTGAACTGGCATCTGCTTTGCCACCGAGTGCGCTATGTTCTCAGGGCAAGCAAAACCCTCGAGGACCTCTATCGGTCTGAGTCTAAGAATAAAGCCCTTGTGAATGCAATGCCAGACAACATGTTTCGCATCGGACGAGACGGATCCATTCTGGAGGCACGGGGAACTTTAAGCACTATACAAGGTACTGATAAAACACTCACGGGTAGGCTTGTTTACGAAATATTACCTGGCTTAGTTGCTCAGAGAGTACACCAAAGTGTTAAGCGAGTTCTCGATACCAGTCTTCTTGATGTCTTCGAATGTGCGTGGCAGATCGACCGCATCGTGCGAGAGTGGGAGGTCCGTATTGTTAAAAATGGAGAACATGAAGCGCTCGCTGTCGTTCGTGATATCACGGAACGCAAGACAATTGAACGGGCTCTCCGGGAGAGTGAAGAGCGATATTCTCTAGCCTCTCTCGCGGCAAACGATGGTCTTTGGGATTGGAATATCGCTATGAATGATGTCCTTTTTTCTAATAGATGGAAATCCCTTCTTGGATTCGAGGAGCACGAAATCGACAGCTCCCCTGATGAATGGTTAGGGCGTATCCACCCGGAAGATGTGGAAAGAGTAAAGATTGACATAAACTCCCATCTTGAAGGCATGACTGATCACTTTGAGAATGAACACCGGATACTTCACAAGGATGGGACATTTCGGTGGATTCTAAGCCGGGGGATTGCCGTCCGAGACGAACAGGGAAAACCCTATCGCATGATCGGCTCCCAGGCTGATATAAGCGTCCGGAAAAATGCTGAAGAACAACTTTTGAGGGATGCATTTCACGATGGCCTTACAGGTCTTCCAAATCGCTCACTTTTTATAGATCGTTTGGATCACGCCCTAAAGCGAAACAAGAGAAACAGAAGCTTATCATCTGCAGTTCTGTTCCTTGACCTCGATCGTTTCAAGATAGTAAATGACAGTTTAGGCCATTTGGTGGGCGATATGCTTCTCAATGAAATTGCCCGAAGGTTAGAAAGTTGTGTTCGGCCTGGTGATACAATAGCAAGATTGGGTGGCGATGAATTCGTAGTTCTTTGTGAGGATATAAAAAACATTGAGGTTGCAAAAGGAGTTGCCGAAAGAATCCAACATGCCCTTTCACAACCCTTGAAGATAGAGGGTTCAGAAATCTTTCCATCGGCAAGCATAGGTATCGCAATGGCTACTGAGGAATACAACACACCTGAGGATGTTCTTAGAGATGCTGACATCACTATGTACCAGGCAAAAGCCTCTGGGAAGGCGAAGTATGCAGTGTTCGACTCCTCAATGAGACAGAAGGCCCTCGCACTGCTCCACATAGAAGCCGATCTCAGGAAAGCACTCGAAAATGATGAGTTCCGTATCATGTACCAACCCATTATCTCTTTAAAAACAAATAGTATAATATCATTGGAGGCGCTGCTGCGCTGGCACCATCCTCACAGAGGAATTATACCTCCATCAGAATTCATACCTATCGCTGAAGAGACAGGTCTTATCGTCGCAATAGGAGAATGGGTGCTAAGAAAAGCTTGTGTTCATATGTGCTACTGGAATAGCAAAACCATTACACCTATTAGGGTTGCCGTTAATGTATCTGGTGTCCAGCTTCGTGAGTCAGGATTCGCCGATACGGTTCTAAGCATTTTAGATGAAACAGGTTTGCCCCCAACACTACTTGATCTTGAGATCACCGAAACCGTACTCATGGCCCAGGATCAAGCTGCTGTGGATATGCTGTCAAAACTTCAATCTAAGGGTATACATGTATGCCTCGATGATTTCGGAACGGGTTATTCCTCCCTGAATTGCATACAGAGTCTTCCCATCGATGTCTTGAAGGTGGATCGTTCTTTTATTTGCAGAATTGAAAATGACGAGGAACAGATCAAAATTGTTGAAACCATCCTTCATCTGGGTAAAAATCTGGGTATTGAAGTTATTGCAGAGGGAGTGGAAACAGATAACCAGTTGAACCGTCTCAAAACCATACAGTGCGAGCATTATCAGGGATTCTTGTACTCAAAACCTGTTGACGAAGATGAGGTTGAGCGCCTGATCCTAGTTGAAGAAAAAAGCTCGGCAAGAAAATGTTGTTAGTCTTGCGTAAAGGCTTCCAGATAAATTTTACGATGAATCATCATTAATGAGGGGAAGAGTATCAACTCCCCCTCCCCTCATGTTTCAGGACACAAATCAACTTCAGCCTATTTCCCGGGGTGATACTTGAACGAAATATTGAGTCTTACCCGGTAGCTAGTCAGTTTTCCATTTTCTACTGTAACATCCTGTTTCACCACTTCACCGATACGAATGTCCTCGACGCTTTTTGCAGCAGTCTCAATGGCCTGTTTTGCTGCGTCTTCCCATGATTTTGTGCTCGTACCTACAACCTCATTCACAATGTATACACTTCCTGCCATAATACCCTCCTTTCAATATTTTTGGAATGTTTAAAGGCGTATATGGTGTTAATAGCACAAAAAACAGATATGTCAAGCAAAAGGTAAGGTTTATACGCAATTGATTTGCATTGAACACCTGCGCCATAATTGCTATAACTATCCCATCCAAGAATCACCATGGCTCTCGAAGATATCATAAACGTTACAAATTTAACAAAGATCTTCAACGGTTTCACCGCTGTAGACCACATCTCCTTTTCCGTCACAGCAGGTGAGATCTTCGCCTTTCTTGGGCCAAACGGGGCAGGAAAATCAACAACCATAAACATGCTAACCACCCTGCTGCGTCCCACAAGCGGGAACATTCTTCTCAACGGTCATGATCCAATTTCATCCCCTCACAAGGTCCGCCAGAGCTTTGGTATCGTTTTTCAGGACCCAAGCCTCGATGAAGATCTCACAGCGTGGGAAAACATGGATTATCATGGCATTCTTTACCGCATCCCAAAGGATGTCCGGACTAAGAGGATTGAGGAACTACTCAAGATTGTAGAGCTATGGGAGCGAAGAAAAGATCAGGTAAAAAAGTTTTCCGGAGGTATGAAAAGACGGCTTGAGATCGCTCGAGGCCTTCTCCACCATCCCAAAATTCTCTTCCTCGATGAACCAACACTGGGACTCGATCCGCAGACACGAAGCCTCATATGGAATTATATTAAAGGACTCAACCAGTCAGAGGGGACAACAATCTTTTTGACTACCCATTACATGGAAGAAGCAGAGCGAGTTGCGCACCGAATCGCCATTATCGATCACGGGAGGGTTATCGTCCGGGGAACACCTGATGAACTCAAGAAACAGACAGGAAAAAGTTCTCTCGAAGGGGCCTTTATCGCCCTTACGGGCCGAGACATTCGCGATGAAGAACCGAACAACCTCGAACAGATGCGGATGCGGCGTAAGATGTTCAGGAGACATAGCCGTTGAAAGTCATCTATATCCTCTGGCTCAGGCAGCTGAAACGCTACTTCCGGTCCAAGGCACGAATTATTGGTTCCCTTGGACAGCCGCTCCTCTTCTTTGTAGCCCTTGGATTTGGTTTTGGACCAATCTATGCGAAGGCTGGCGGCGGTGACTACATCCAGTTCCTGGCACCAGGCATCATCACTATGAGCATCCTCTTCACGGCTACTTTTTCAGGCATTGAAGTCCTGTGGGACAGGCGATTCGGGTTCCTTAAAGAGACCCTTGTTGCACCTGTGTCGCGTCTCCAGATCATGCTTGGCAGGACTTTCGGCGGCGCTACCGTCGCCGTGGTGCAAGGCCTTATTGTTTTTCTTCTTTCTGTCATTGTTGGGTTCAGGCCTGCATCCATGTCCATGCTCCCTCTTGCCCTGCTCTACATGGTACTCATTGCCATAACCTTTACTGCCCTCGGGACCGCTATCGCCTCATTTATAGAAGACATGCAGGGTTTTCAGATAATTATTAATTTCCTGATTATGCCTCTATTCTTCCTTTCCGGCGCCCTGTTCCCCCTCGACAACTTGCCGAAAGCCGTGGTCATTATATCAACGATAAACCCTCTCGCTTATGGCGTTGATGGACTTCGGGGCACTCTAATTAACATGGCCCATTTCGGCCTCATTACAGATTTTGTCGTCCTTGGCTCCATGGCATTCTTTGTCTTGATCGCCGGTGCTTATCTTTTTTCAAAGATAGAGGTTTGATAATAAACCCAGTAAAAAGTTAGAAGTAAAAAGTGAGAGGTTAAAAAACCACATGCTGTGGTATAGTTGGTCTTAACTTCTTACTTTTCACCTTTCACTTTTCACTTCTTTTCCCGATTCAATTTGCTAATTCCATTGACTATTGGCCATTTTTCTATTATTCTAATAGATTATGTTTGAGAAACTGCAAGAACGTCTTGAGGCCACTTTTAAAAAAATAAGAGGCTACGGGAAAGTCACAGAAGACAATATCAAAGATTCTCTCCGGGAGGTCAGGATTGCCCTTCTCGAGGCAGATGTCAACTATAAGGTTGCCAAGGACTTCCTCGAAAAAATCAAAGAGAAGGCTATCGGCGAAGGCGTTCTTACCAGTATTACGCCGGGCCAACTTTTTGTAAAGATCGTCCACGAAGAACTTTGCGAACTCCTTGGACAGGTAAACAAACCCCTCGACGTTTCAGGGTCTCCTCCTGTAGCAATAATGCTCATTGGCCTCCAGGGTTCAGGAAAAACAACAACGGCAGGCAAACTTGCACTCCAACTAAGAAAAAAGGGCAGAAAACCGTTGCTTGTCCCGTCTGACGTGTACCGTCCCGCTGCAATCGATCAACTCATGAAAATTGGTCAGCAGATAAATATTGCAACATTTGCATCAAAGGATATCAACGATCCCATAGCAATCTGCAAGGAAGCTAAAGTCCATGCCATGAAGAATGGCTTCGATACTATGATCGTCGACACTGCAGGGCGTCTGCATATCAATGACGAAATGATAGAAGAACTGATAAAACAAAAGGCACTGCTGAACCCTCGCGAAACCCTCCTCGTTCTTGATTCAATGACAGGGCAGGATGCGGTGAGTAGTGCGAGCACCTTCAATGAAAAAGTAGGCGTTGACGGAATAATACTTACAAAGCTCGACGGAGATACACGAGGCGGCGCTGCACTTTCTATTACAGCGGTAACAGGCAAGCCTATCAAATTCATTGGTGTGGGCGAAAAGCTTGATGCCATAGAGCCTTTCTTCCCGGAAAGGATGGCTTCCCGGATCCTGGGTATGGGTGATGTTGTCTCCCTTGTTGAAAAAGCCCAGGAGGTTTTCGACGAAAAACAGGCAAAAGAGCTGGAAAGGAAACTCAGAAAGGACGAGTTCACCCTGGAAGACTTCCGGGATCAGCTCAAACAGATGAAACAGCTCGGATCTGTGGAATCAATCATCGGCATGATACCTGGCTTAAACAAACTAAAAGGGGCAATCGATTTTACTGCAGCAGAGAAAGATCTTACGAAAACAGAGGCTATCATTAACTCGATGACGACAAAGGAACGATTCTACCCGAATATCATTGACGGCAACAGGAGACTGAGAATTGCAAAAGGAAGCGGCACTCAGGTCCATGATGTAAATGAACTTTTAAAAAAGTATATGGAAACGAGGAAAATGATCAAAAAGATGACAAAGGGAGGCATGAAGGGCCTCCAGAAACAATTACTATTCAGATGAGGAGGTGAGCGATTTGGCGGTAAAATTCAGATTGTCAAGGCATGGTTCGAAGAAAAAACCTTTTTACAGAATTGTTGTGGCTGATAGCAGTTCGCCAAGAGACGGCAGGTTCATAGAGAGGATAGGTTTTTATGATCCCATGAAGGATCCTGCGGAGATTAGCCTTGATAAAGAAAAAATAAAGGATTGGTATAAGAAAGGGGCAAAGCCCACGAGGACAGTTGAGAATCTCTTCAAAAAAGAGGGTGTGTTAAGCGAAATAACACAATAACTTATGGAGGAGGGGCTGTGTTGAAAGAACTAATCGAGTATATTGCTAAGGCATTGGTTGATAATCCCGAACAGGTAAGGGTTTCTGAGATTGAAGGCGAAAAAACCTCTGTTATAGAACTCAATGTTGCCAAGGATGACCTGGGAAAGGTCATCGGGAAACAGGGAAGGACTGCGCGAGCCATGAGAACTATTCTAAGCGCAGCCTCAACTAAAGTAAAGAAAAGGGCGGTCCTCGAAATTATTGAGTAATGCGGTTTATACCTGTCGGTAGAGTCGTCGCCGGCCATGGCCTCAGTGGAGTAGTAAAGTTTAAGTATTACAATGAGGATGTAGAACAGTTTTATCATTATACCTCATTGACCATCGACAGGGATGGAAGGCAGACAGAGCTTAATCCAACAGAGGTTAGATTCAGTAAAGGTTTCTTCTACCTTAAGATTGAAGGTTTAAACAGCCCAGAGAAGGTCTCTTTTCTCATCAACCAGGAGTTGTGCGTGAGAGAGGAAGACCTTCCTTCGTTAGATAATGACGAGTACTATGATTACCAGTTGATCGGGCTCAATGTCGTTAATCAAAAGCATGAGCGTATCGGCACAGTGGCCCAGATAGTCCATACGGGCGTAAATGACATTATCGTAGTGACAGGCAAAGAAGAAATGTTGGTTCCTATGGTAGAAGGTTTGATTTGCAGGATTGACCTTAAGGATTCACTCATTATCATTGATGAGGAAGCGTTGCGCCTATGATCTTCACTGTTTTAACCCTGTTCCCTGGCATTTTTGATTCGCCCCTCAAAGAAAGCATTACAAAAAAAGCGGTGGATAAGGGGCTTATCAATTTTAATATTATAAATATCAGGGATTTTGCTGATGATGCACACAAAACCTGTGACGACGCTCCTTACGGTGGTGGGCCGGGGATGGTCATGAAAATTGAGCCCATATACCGCGCCATGGAATACGTGGAGAAATCTGCGGGAAGGCCTCGATACGTTTTACTTTCACCTCAGGGGAGGATTTTCGACGAAAACACCGCAATCCGTTATGCACGGAGCAAACATTTATGTCTCGTATGCGGAAGATACGAAGGTCTTGACGAAAGAGTCCTTAATCTTGTCGACGAAGAGGTTTCTATAGGGGATTATGTGCTGTCAGGAGGAGAGATACCGGCACTGGTACTTATCGATGCCATCACACGCTGTATTCCAGGAGTTCTCGGTAATGAGCAATCAAGTATCGATGAGAGCTTCAGTGGGGGTCTGCTTGAATATCCCCAGTATACCAGGCCTGACGCCTTCATGGACATGGAAGTTCCTCCTGTGCTCCTATCAGGGAACCACGAGGAGATACGAAAATGGAGGAGGAAGGAAGCGATTAAAAAAACTATTTTCAAAAGACCCGACCTCATGAACAGGTTTACACCAACTGACGAGGACCGTAAGCTGATTCGAGAAGTCATGGAGGAGATTCCTGAGTAGCGTGAGCATAGCAATAATCCATTACCCTGTTTATGATAAGAATGGTGATATTGTGGCAACCAGCGTAACAAACCTGGAGATACACGATATTGCAAGAACGTGTATGACTTTTGGATTAGATTTATGCTATATTGTTACACCTTTGCCAAAACAGAGGGTGATAACGGAAAAGCTGATCCATCACTGGACAGATGGATATGGCTCTCGTTACAACCCTGCGCGGGCAGAAGCCCTTAAGAAGGTTGTGATCAAGGCCGGGGTGGATGACATGGTTGCCCACTGTCAGGGTGATCCCATTATTGTGGGCACATCCTCCAAAGAACGACCAGGCAAATCAGTCAGTTACCGGGAACTGCAGGCCTTGATAAAAAAGGAAACAAGACCACTACTGCTTCTCTTCGGAACAGGATGGGGCCTATCGAGCGAAGTTGTTGAACGATGCGAGAGAATGCTTATGCCCATAAGAGGTAAAGGAGATTACAACCATCTCTCTTTACGGGTAGCCCTTGGCATAATTCTCGATAGATTATTTGGCGAAAGAGGAGGACACAATGAATGAGATGATCGATCTACTTGAAAAAGAACATATGCGGCTCGATTTAGCTGAGACCAGTATTGGCGATAATGTCAGGGTCTATACAAAGATCTTCGAGGGCGACAAAGAGAGAATCCAGGTTTTTGAGGGCGTTGTCATACGGAGACGGGGAGGCAACACACGGGCAACGTTTACCGTGAGGAAGGTTTCCTATGGTGTCGGTATAGAAAAAACCTTTCCTATGCACTCACCCCTCATCGATAAGATAGAAATCTTGAGCAAGAGCAAGGTAAGAAGGTCGAGGCTTTTCTATTTGAGAAACCTCAGGGGCAAGGCCGCAAAGCTCAAAGAAAAACGGGATTAATGGTTTGCGCCCTGACAGGCCTCATAGGCGGTATTGATGAAGCGGGAAGAGGGCCTCTCGCAGGCCCTGTTGTATCCTCCTGTGTTGTCTGGAACAGCCTGCCAGATCGCTCACAAAAGATAAACGACTCGAAGCTTCTCACTGCAAAACAACGGTTAGAGCTTTTTCCCTGGATCCAACAACATGCGTTCAAAATAGGTATCGGCATTGCCACCCACGAGGAGATCGATACCATCAATATCCTCGTGGCAAGCCTTCTCTCCATGGAAAGGGCGTTGCAGGCTTCAGGCGTTGAACCCAATCTCCTCCTCATTGACGGTAGATTTGCTCTCCAATCCTATCCTGATAGTAAACCTGTTGTGAAGGGCGATAGAAAGTGCTTCTATATTGCATGTGCTTCTATTGTGGCAAAGGTTACCAGAGACAATATCATGGATAAATACGACCTGGAGTATCCCCATTACAATTTTAAAAGAAACAAGGGATACCCAACAAAAGACCACAGGTTTGCCATTGAGCGGTATGGCATTTCCCCAATCCACCGGAAAACCTTTAAAGGCGTGAGAGAATACTGTGCCGTCTAAACAGGAAGAAGGTAGAGAAGGAGAAGAGAGGGCTGAAAAAACCTTGAAAAAAGAAGGATATAGAATCATTGAAAAGAACTTCAGGACAAGATTTGGCGAAATAGATATCATTGCCGAAGAAAAAGGATGCCTTGTTTTCGTAGAAGTGAAAAAACGAAACACTCCAAGCTTTGGCGATCCGTTCCACGCAATCAATACCCGGAAACGACAGCACCTTATTAAGTCTGCGTTGTTCTATATGAAGAGCCATGATTCTTTTAACAGGAAAGTGAGATTTGATGTTGTCGGGATAGAGGGAGACAAGGTAAAGATAATCAGAAATGCATTTATTGTAGAAGAGTGATGTTAAATACGGCGGGAAAAGAAGTTAAAAGTAAAATGTTAAAAGTAAGAGGCAGGAGCCAAAAAAGCATGATCATAGTATCATCTCTTTTTCACTTTTCACTTCTTACTTCTTACTTTTCACTCGTGGATTCTACGTATATGGGCCGTGGTGATTGATATGACAGACGAAAAGATTCGAAATCTGCTTGAGAGTGTGAGGGCTGGAAAAGCCACCGTTGAAGAGGCGTATGAAAAACTCAAGGATATTCCCTTTGAGGACTTGAGCCATACGAAGATCGATCATCACAGGGTCGTGAGGAAAGGACTCCAGGAGGTCATCTTCGGAGAAGGTAAGAGCATCAGCCAGATTAGGGATATCATACAGGCCATGCAAAACAAGGGACTCGACGTCCTTGTTACACGGGTATCGAAAGAAGCAGGCAATGAGATCTCTGTCCTCTTCCCGGCGGGAACATACAATAGTGACGCGCGCTGCTTTTACATTAAGGAAGATCACTCGATAAAGGGAAAAGGGTCCATACTTATTGTGTCTGCAGGTACGAGTGATGTGCCGGTAGCAGAAGAGGCATATATTGCATCCATATTTTTCGGGAATAAAACTGAACGCCTCTATGATGTCGGTGTTGCCGGTATTCATCGGCTTATCCAGAACATGGAGTTGCTGAAAGAAGCCCGGGTCATTATCGTCGTGGCCGGCATGGAAGGAGCACTGCCTTCGATAGTCGCCGGCATGGTTGGGATCCCCGTTATAGGAGTTCCTACAAGTATTGGCTACGGGGCAAGCTTTGGCGGGTTAACCGCTTTGCTAGCAATGCTCAATTCCTGCTCTACGATCTCGGTTTTCAATATCGATAATGGCTTTGGTGCAGCATATTTTGCAACCCTCATCAACCGTGTATGAACACACTGTATATTGATCCCATTTTTGGCATCAGCGGCGACATGATGATAAGCGCTTTCCTTGATGCAGGTATGCCCTTTGAGGAGCTTAACAACCTGTTAAAGAAAATCCCCGCGGATATGCCGGTAATAAAGCCTGTGAGGAAGACGCAAGGAATCATCGCAGGGATTCACTTAGAAATTGGAGCGTCAAAAACGCATCTCTCCATTGTGCAGATGGAGCATCTTATCGAGAGTATTGACGCAGAACCCACGGTCAAGAATGATGCGAAAGGTATACTCAACGTCCTCGTTACTGCCGAGGCAAAAGTTCATGGCGTGGCAAGAGAAGAAGTGCACTTTCATGAACTCTCCCATATCGATACCCTTATCGATGTGATTTCTGTTGCAAAAGGCATGCACTACTTTGGCATTGAGAAGGTATACTGCGGGCCAGTGCCTATGGGACGGGGAACGATTAAAATCTCCCATGGCATAGTGCCCAATCCACCCCCGGCAACCGTGGAGATTCTTGCAGGATATAAGCTCAGGTTTCTTGACACTCCGCTCGAACTGACAACGCCAACCGGCGCTGCAATAGTCAGGTATTATGTCAAAGATACGCATGGAACTCCTTCTTTTGCATTGCAGAAAATCGGGTACGGACTCGGTTCGTATGAATTGGAAATGCCTGATGCGCTGAGGATTTTTATTGGCGCAAGTGAAGACCCATCTCATGAGGAAGAGGTCTGGCTCCTTGAGGTAGATCTCGATGATATGGACATGGAGTACCTTGGGATTGTAGCTGAAAGAATACGGGGCGAAGGCGCTCTCGATGTTCTCTACTTTCCTGTTTACATGAAAAAAGGAAGAATCGGTGTGCGCCTCTCCATTACGGCCCCAATAGAAGCCTTGCAGAGATTAATCGACTCTGTGCTTACTGAGACAACTACCTTTGGGGTAAGAATGCAGAAGTTCCAGAGACGGGTGTTACGCAGAGAAGAAAAGATTATTGATACGGCCTTTGGGTCTGTGCGGATAAAGAACGGATACGACAGGGAAGGACGCCTCATCAAAACACACGTCGAGTTTGATGACGTAAAAAAAATAGCTGATGAGAAGGGTCTCACTTACCGGTCTGCCCTGGAGATTATCAAAAGGGAGTTAGATTCTGCAAAATGAAAGCTACGAGCTATCAGTTATGAGTTCAGGCGGATTTATTAATGCCTCTGAATGACCTTGATCTTGCCATTGTTGACGTTGAAACAACGGGAGCAGCATCTCACTACCACCGTATCATTGACATTGCAGTTCTGAGAGTTCGTGGTGGGCAGTTGATAGACAAATACTCCACCCTCCTCGACCCTGAGAGGACCATCTCCCCGTTTATCGAGGGCCTGACCGGTATCAGAAACAAGGACCTTGAAGATGCGCCCACCTTCTGCCAGGTAAAGGACCGCATTTATGACCTTCTTGATGGAGCCATATTCGTTGCCCACAACGCAAAATTTGATTACAGCTTCCTCAAGGAGGAATTTGAACGCGAGAAGGTCAACTACACGGCCAAAAGGCTCTGCACCGTGCGACTCTCAAAGGCTCTCTTCCCTGACCAGAAAAAACATAACCTTGACAGTATAATCGAACGGTTTGGCATCACATGCACCGACAGGCATAGGGCAGAAGGAGATGCAAGCGTCTTGTGGGATTTCCTTAAGAAACTGAAGGAACAGGTAGACAGTGCCGACTTGAGAAAAACCCTGGGTAAAATCCTTAAAACACCTACCCTTCCCTCTCTTCTCGATGAATCCCTCGTTAAATCACTTCCGGAAACTTATGGTGTGTATGTTTTTTACGATGAGAGTGGCAACCCGCTCTATGTTGGGAAGAGCGTAAACATTCGCAACAGGGTCCTCTCTCACTTCTCCGGTGATCAGGAATCTGTTAAAGAACAGGCATTATGCCGCCGGGTTGTTGATATCCAGGCCATCGCCACATCAGGCGAGCTTGGCGCCCTTCTCCTCGAATCTCATCTCGTAAAACACCTCCTGCCCCTGTATAATCGCAAATCCAGGGTTCACAGAAGACTGGTGGTGATGAAAAAGGGTTTGAACGAGCAAGAATACGGGACAATCCGCCTGGAGTATCTTCACAATATACGATCTGTTGACCTGCCAAATATTGTTGGCATCTTCAAGTCAATGAAACAGGCAAAGGAGTTTCTCTGGAATATTGCCAGAGGACACACCCTGTGTCCAAGAATACTCGGTTTAGAAAAAGGGAAAGGGGAATGCAGCTACACCCAATTGCAGCGGTGCAACGGGGCCTGCAATGGGTCTGAACCAGCCAGCGCGTATAATATCAGGTTTAACCTGGCGTTTGCAGGCAGAAGAGTTATTCCATGGCCCTTTAACGGACCTATCCTCATTGAGGAAAAAAATGAGTCAGGGAATGAGGGGGAATTTTTCATTGTTGATAATTGGTGTCTCGTAGGCTGTTTCCGGTTCAATGATACCGGTTCGAAGCAACGCTTGCTGGAAGGTGGGTATACCTTTGACTACGATGGATACAAAATCCTCAGGGACTATCTCCTGAAATCAAGGAAACACGTAAATGTCAGAACACTGACAGCCACTGAAGTCGCAAACATCTTGGGAGAATAAAGGACGCTTTTTCATGATTACCCTGAAAGTTAAGCAGAAACGTGTGGGTCCCGTAGTTGGCTGTCATCCGTGGGTCTTTTCGCAGGCTTTTCTCTCAATTCCCGACGGAATCCAATCTGGAGATCCAGTGGTGCTTAGGTCTGAAGATGGTAAATTTCTCGCTCTCGGGTACTTTAGTTCTTACTCCCAGATTGCAGTCCGTTTATGGGGGTATGATGAGTCAGAAAAGGTCGACGAAGAGTTCTTTGTTCGAAGGGTCGAAAAGGCTTACACATTCCGCAAGAGATATGTAGAAATGACAGGCACCAATGCCTATCGGTTGATAAACGGAGAGAGCGATTTCCTACCCGGCCTCATTGTGGACAAATATGCCGGCTACCTGGTTGTGCAGTTTCATACCCGTGGCATAGAACACTGGAAAAAGGAGATTGTTGCAGCGCTGGAAAAGGTCATGGTGCCACTCGGCATCTACGAACGATCAGATATTTCTGTACGAAATATTGAAATGCTTGAAGAGCGTTCAGGATTGATTGCAGGGCATGTTCCTGACCTTATCACAATAGAAGAAAACGGTTTCACATTTCTTGTTGATGTTCAACATGGACAAAAAACGGGGTTTTTCCTTGACCAGCGCGACAAGAGGCATGCTTTCATGAAGTATTCAAAAGACCGTTCAGTTTTGAATTGTTTTTCTTACACAGGAGGATTTTCTGTTTATGCCCTTGGAGGAGGGGCCCGCAGTGTCGTCAACATAGACAGCTCAGCATCGGCACTTGCACTTGCAGAGGAGAATATCAAACTCAATGGCTTTGATAGTGGGAGATGCACATTCATCTGTGATGACGTGAAGAAATACTTGAGAGACACCACGGAAACCTTTGATGCTATAGTTCTCGACCCCCCGGCCTTTATCAAGGACCGTCGCAAAAAACATGAAGGTATTGCAGGATACAAAACGATTAACGAACGAGCCATAAAAGCTTTATCAAGGAATGGTATTCTTGTTACCTGTTCCTGCTCTGCCCACCTGACGCTTGAAGACTTCCGTTACCTTCTTTCAGAAGTCGGAGGAAAGCTAAGAAAGCCCCTCTCAATCCTGGAAGCCTATACCCATGGGATTGATCATCCCCGACTACTGCCGTTCACAGAAGGCGATTATCTCAAATGTTTTATGTTGGCCCTGAACGACCAATGACAAATTTTTATTCTCTCAACTGCTCAGCAATGAATCATAGGTTATAGATGGAAGAAGGTTTTATTGCTTCCATCTCCCTTCTTCCATCTTCCATCATTATTATCCTTTACTTCCCTGCCTTCTTTTTCTCGAAATTATCCCGTACCGCCTTCAATTCCTCCGGGGTCCGGCAGATCTCTTCTCCCTGTATGGCCTGCATGTTTTTCAGGATTGCAAAACCATATTTATCGCTGAAGGAGGTCTCGCCCCATACTACATCTTCCACAACGGCATGGTCTTCTTTTCTCATGATCTTCCAGCCTTCAGGCGTTTCCCACGCCAGGGGCTCCTTCTCAACGGCCGCAACGATCTTGTCCGCATTGAGCGTCCCTGCCCTCTCCACGGCGGCCTTGATGAAATAGACGCCGGCATAGGTCTCTATCGCCATGTAGTCAGGTAGTTCTTTGAAACGCTCCTGATAGGTCTTTACGAACTTCTTGTTCATGGCCGTATCAGGGGTGAGGAAGAAATAACGGGCTGCCACAAATACACCATTGGGCATCTCCTTGCCGAGGGGCACAAGAGTTTCTAAAGCTGCACCGTCAGGAAAAGCAAAGGCAATCTTATCAAAAAGTTGGGATGCCTTAGCCTGTTTAATAAAGTTGACAGCGTCCATGCCCCACAGGGGTGACCAAACGGCATCCGGTTTTGCCTCGATAATCTTGTCTATAAAAGGCTTGAATTCCTTTTCTGTCAGCTTGGGCCATGCCTCGCCTACGAACTCCACATCAGGTTTGAGTTCTTTCAACTTATCTCTGAATGCTGCCCAGGATTCATGGCCATAGTTGTAATTCGGGCCAATGACCATCCACCGCTTGTAGGGCTTAGAAGCCATGTAGTAGGCTCCTGACCGTGAGTGCATCATGGCATTACTCAAAGTTGCGAATTGGTAGCGGCCAAACTGGGCATCTGTCATTGAGTTCGCAGCAGCCTGGGTAAGCACCAGGATTTTCTTCTTCTCATTTGCAAGCTTCGCTACCGGCACAGCAACGCCACTGGAAGTAGGACCAATAATAAAATCCACCTTATCCTTTTCAATGAACCTCTTCACAATCTCGGTGGCTACATCTGCCTTGAGTTTCGTATCCTCGAAAATCGCCTCAACCTTGCGGCCAAGAATACCGCCTCCGGCGTTGATCTCATCAATAGCCATCTGCACAGACTGAAAACCGTGCTTGCCGTAGCCTCCCATGGGGCCTGAAGATATGAAGAGCACGCCAATCTTGATAGGTTTCGCCTTGGCAACCTTCTCAGCCGCAATAACTGTCCCGCACACCATCATAAGACCAACAACAAACAATACACATGAAACAAATACCCTCTTTTTTTTCATAAGATCCCCCTTATTTTTGTGATTATCAAGTTTACCTCCTCTCCTGTGAGATTTCAAATATTAATTGGATAGGGTGTCTTAGACAAAAGATTGTTCACTACCGCCTCCTTAATGGGCCTTATATAGTAAAGCCACGATCATCATTGTCCAGAGATTATTCTTCATCAATGAATCACTGTTTTTATGTAATTATAAAACTGAATAAACTGAAACAGGACTAGCCTGTTTACCGATCAGAGAAATCTCTCGAAGCGCTCTTTCTTTGCCTTGCAGATGGGGCAAACATCGGGTTGCTGCTCACGGGCACATAGGTAGCCACACACCTTGCAACGCCAGACAGGGTAAGCAAAAGTCATAGCTCCAAGAGGTGGCCCTGGTGGACTTGAAGTTAGTTTTTCATCGGGAGAGAGCCGCCTTTCGGGGACCGGTTCAAGCTGCTTTTCCCTTTTTAATACAGCCTGCGATACATACAGG
>Ga0351959_1130_pt1 | contig 18659 bp, 15 predicted proteins | sample TotcelT113001M13_FD_206836 | JGI IMG/M metagenome (GOLD analysis project Ga0351959, IMG submission 206836) | Enriched cells from coal bed in the Powder River Basin, Montana, United States - Total cells T11 rep3 HSBNCT.T11.300.1.M13 ...
CCTCCAGGAGATGTAATGCCCGTGACAGCTCTAACTTCATCCTACCATAAAGAGTCATACTTCTTCCATAAGCCTTTGTTTGGAATCTGTTATTGACATTGAGGTTCGAGAGAGATAAGGCTTGGAGTATCTGTGAAAGTGGTTTCCTGAGGCGGAGAGTATGTTATACCTTCATTCGTGCAAGGACGTCTTCCATGGTTCCCATGTATGGGCCTGGGGTTTCCATCTTGATCGATGCCATAGCTGCAGCGAATTGCAATGCATCCTCGATCGGATGGTCCATTCTACGAGCCAAATATGCCCCGATTGTTGTATCACCTCGCCCCGTTCGTCCCGCAATGCTCCTGTTAGAGAATTTTACAAAATAGTCTTTGCCGTTCCTGAGAGCCAGGACTCCATCAGAACGGGTGATGAGTATCTCATGGCAACCCCATCTCTCAATTATAGTGGCCGCTTCATGAAGATCGTCCGAGCCAGTGATTGTCTTTGCTTCTGCAACATCCAACTTCACGATGTCAACCATACTTAGAATTTCCCGCTTTTCAGGTACGTCCCTCAGGTGGATGGCCCTTGTCTTATCATCAACTTGAAATACAAAGCTCTGCATATCAAGGGATAAAAGGAATCCTCGTTTTTTAAGCCCATGGATGAATTTAATGGTAAACTCCTGGTTACTTAGACCGCTGAGGTGGATCAAACACGGTTCGAAAGAGGGCATTTCCTCTAGTTTAAAAAAGCCTGCACACTTTGTGAGAAAAATCTCTCGTTCGTCGACATTTGCGCTTCGGTGGAAGATACGTATTCGTGTGGTCTCCTCGGCTGTTTGAATATAGGTGTCGATGCCGACCGCTTTGAAAGATTCAAGTATATGTTCATCACCTTTCGCTAAACGGGTTACGAGGGCAACCCGCTTCATGCAACGGGCCGCAGCCATTGCTGTAATTGCTGCCGCGCCCCCAGTCTCAGTGTAGGCGGCCTTTTTGAATGGTACAATATTCCCTGTAGCCGCGTGACCGACGAACACGATATCGTAACGAACCATTTCGAACTCCTCCTCCGCGCACTTTTGTCATACTCCATATGCGGGATGTTAGTCAACCCCGAACTTATACAACTCCTTGACAATCTGAAAGGGCTCTATAAGAAAATAGACAAAAGATGGGTAGTTCGGGTAAAGTATTAGATGAAGAAATCCTATGTCAAAGAGGGAAAGGTTAGAAAAGGCGGCAGATGAAACGCTATGATATTGTATTTGTTGGTCAGATGGGCAAGGGTACCATTATTCCTTTCAATGGGTCCCCCTTCGTTGAATTAGGCAGCCCGGTACTGTTCGCTGCAATAGCAGCGTCAAGCTTGGGGAAAAGAATTGCCGCCGTGACGAAAGTTTCCGAGAGCGAAGAATACCTTTTAAAACCAATGAAGGCTGTCGATATCGATCTCTTCGTACGGCCTGGAGAGGTAGGTGAAATACATATCGTTTTCCCGACTGTGGATGTTGATGAAAGAGAGTCGTTTGTCGTTAAGGATGTGGCGAGCCTTAGTATTGATGACATACCTTCTTTTGAACCTTGCCTGGTCCACCTTTGCTGCTTCGGCGTTCGAAAGTCCCAGCTAGACTTGATGCAAGCACTGAAGACACTCGGATTCCGTCTATCAATTGATATGCAGGGCTTGGTGTTCCAGACGGACATTGCGACAGGGGCTGTTAATCTCAGAGATGTTCCGGAAAAGAAAGAAATCATCAGTATTGCCGATTTCGTAAAGCTTGATGCTATGGAGGCACGAACCCTGACGGGAACCGAAGTCTTGCAGGACCAGGCTGGCATACTGGAAGGTTGGGGAAGCTCTGAAACCATAATAACGTCATCGGAGGGTGTGCTGGCGCGGAACAGGGGGAAAGACATGTTTGCGAGATTTACTAACAAGGGTACTCGGGGTAGGATGGGCCGAGGCGATACTGTTATGGGATCGTATCTGGCGCGAAGGTTGGATCATTCCGTCGAAGACTCCCTCAGATTTGCGGCGGCACTGACCTCCATCAAGATGGAATCCACCGGTCCGTTTACCGGCTCCTTTGAAGACGTTCTGGAGAGGATGGATGTAGGCTCTCCAGGCTGAACAAGTATGGAGAGTTCACCTGTGTGCATGTTTTAATCGGTAATCTTTACATTGCGCCAATATCTGAAGGCAATAGAAGCATATGTTAGCCACAATTTTACCATCAGTTAATTTTGAAAAAATGGAAAGGGCAAATTCTGGTTGCTTCTTCCTGTTACACAAATAGCACCGCAGAATAACCAAATCGGTTTTGTCCGTTCAAAACGTTCGGATCTCCATAGAGGTCCACTTGAAGCTACTCGATGTTCCGAATGGTCTGGAAATTTGTGTTTGCATCAGTTGAAACGTGCGCCACAGAAACCGCAGAAGAGGGTTTTCCTCCTCATTAGCCGTCGCCCGTGCGTCGCCGCGGCTCACATCAAGGCTGTTTTAATCTGGAATTACCTGTTGGCAGAACCACGGTCCTCATACTCTTTCAGCTTTCGATAGAGTGATCTCAGGCCGATCTTCAATTTTTTTGCCGCCAGCTTCTTGTCGCCTTTTGTACGGTCCAGTGCCGCTAGAATATATTTGCGCTCAACTTCTTCAAGGGGATTAATATCATCGCAACCTTTGGGTGTGGATACACCCTTTCGCATGGCCGGAGGTAGATCTTCAAGGGTTATTGTACTTTCGGAGCAAAGCGCTACAGCTCGTTCGATTACATTTTGAAGCTCACGGGCATTGCCAGGCCAGCTGTAGAGCAAAAGGTGTTCCACGGCTCCCGACGAAAAGCCCTTGATCGGGCACCCCGCGCTTTCTGTAATGCTATCAAGGAAAAACTTTGCCAAGGGCAGGATGTCCTCTGGCCGCTCCCGAAGAGGCGGTACTTCGAGTCCGATAATACACAGACGGTAATACAAGTCCAGGCGAAAGCGGCCTGCTTCGACCTCTTCGTTCAAATTGCGATTGGTGGAAGCAATGACCCTGAAGTCAACAGAACGAGGCTTACTCTCCCCTACGCGGCGTATCTTCTTTTCCTGAAGGGTTCGTAGGAGTTTTGCCTGCATGTTCAATGGCATCTCTCCTATCTCGTCGAGAAATATTGTGCCGCCATTGGCAGTCTCAAAAATGCCCATGCGATCCCGATCTGCACCGGTAAATGCTCCCTTGATATGGCCGAAGAGTTCACTTTCCAGCAGGGTCTCCGCCACGGCGGCGCAGTTCATGGCAATAAAAGGTCGGCTGGCTCGTGCAGATACATTGTGGATGTACCGAGCAATCACTTCCTTTCCAACGCCGCTTTCCCCGGTCACAACCACTGAGGAGTCTACTTTGGCTGCTCGCCTGGCAAGGTTCAAGACATTCCGCATGATGGTGCTGCTCGCTATGATGCCAGGTGGGTAGACCTCGCTGTCGAGGAGTTTCTGAAGTTGCCACAGGCGCTTCTCTGCTTTGCGGATTTTGGCAGTCATGTCTTTAAGCAGCCCACTTATGCTTTCTTCTTGGAAGAAAGACAACTGATCATCAATAGCTCCTCCCCAGTCTTCCTTTGGGCGGCTTTCAATAGAGCAGAACGCGTCGCCTTTTCCCACACACTTGTGTTCAATGCAATATATTTCCCGACCAGCCCTGCGGCTCCCATAGCCACTCACCCATCCCGTCAGAGTCCAGCATACCGGTTCCTCCCCAATGCCAAATTGAAGGATATGTTGCTCTGCCTCAAAAGAGTTTTCCCACATGGCTGTGATATGGTGGGGATGACCATCGATATTCATCCTAAAGTTTCTGTTGGCACTGACCAGCCCCTGTAATGTATGCAGTGTTGGTCCAAATGAGAAATCCTCTAGTAATTCCGGATTCGTGGAACCCATATAATCATGCAGATAATCAGCCATTAGCCAACCATGAGCATAACCCAAACGGGTGAGTATGTTCCGTGCAACAGACGACCCGAGGGTGCTTATGAGTTCTTTCCGCAAGAGTCCCATGGCAAGGGCGTCGATCAGGAGGACGCGATGTCCCATGAATTGGATGACACCGCCTTTCGGGTTAAAAAATAAAAGATTGCGTAAATCGAGATCCCCTATTTCCATCTATATCACTTCCACCTCGTATATCGAAACATAAGTATGGTGTACTATAATTTTTGCCAAAATGACAATCATTTTTGTCATAAATGACAATATCAAAAGCTGGACTCTGATGAAAGCTAATAATATAGATGAGTTATAAAATCAATGTCAGTGGCATAGCGCTTGCTATGCTGTTTCCATAACAAAGCAAAAGGCACAACAGACGGATTTTTGAGGTGGTGTCCTTATGACATTGGTACTGTTTGAAAGTAATCGGTCAGACAGATGAAATCGTCGTAAGATCAAAGACACCTTTTATTATCATGTCTAAATACTACAACAGGTGGTACGGGCTTTTTGAAGTATAAAAATATTTCAAGTGGGGGGTAAGAATGAAAAGATTCATAGTGGTTGCAATCGCAGTATTTCTCTTAATACCTGCAATAAGCTTCGCAGGGAGTGCTACAAGCAGGTGGGATTTAACACTCGGCGGCTATGTTAAATTTGATATGGGTTGGGCGGATCAGGGAGTGAATGCGGATTACGCTATCGCTGCAAGAGATTCTAGGGGTGCTTACGAGAGCAGAGTCGCTGAATACAGTAGCATGTTCGCAGCCGGTGGTGAAGGCAGGCTCTGGTGGATCGTCAAGGGTCCAGAAGCGTGGGGCGGCAAAACATCGAGTTATGTCGAGGGCGATTTCAGGGGCCAGACTGGTGATTACGGTGAATTCAGCTTGAGGCATGCATTTATGAAGATTGAATGGCTACAAGACAACCTGACCATCGGACATACATGGCAGCGCTGGGGCGTTCACGGTCCCTTTGGCGGCTGGCTTCTCGATTACGCAGGACTTGGTACGTCATTGAAGGGTTGGAGGCAGCCCCAGATCATGTGGGACCACATGATTACCAAGAGCTTTGGTATCTATGCAGGTATACTCTCCCCAACGAACACCATCGGTACTCGTGACGTTGATGATTTTGCCCGTAGCGGGTATCCGTTCATTGAAGCTGGTATCAAGTATCGGAGTGATTCCTGCGGGCGGATAGGAATGAACCTCTTGTATGGTGAACTGGGCGGCTTCTACGGACAAGAAAGAAAGACTTTTCAGGTAGCCACGCAAGACGTAAACGGCTATGATGCTTATGATGACGAAATGCTGGATTCATGGGGCGTAGCAGCGAAGTTCTACGTCCCCATCATCCCTGAGAAGAAGGTTAACAAGGCAGGCGCTCTTGGTGTTGGCGGTACCGCCTTTATTACCCAGAACCCTGGATGGTACCAAAACATCCCCAGTATGTACTACAATAGAAACGGCGTTTTGGATCCTGACTGGGCGGTTCCAAGGCAGTGGGGTGGCTGGTTGCAGTTAGACTACTGGTTTACAGACAAATTCAGTTTTCACGGCTGGTATTCTCACCTGGAGACCAAGCTTAGCCACAGGCTTGCATTGGCTCAAACTGCCTCACCTGCTCCCTGGAAGAACCAGCAGTATATCGCCAACCTCTCCTACGATGTGAACCCTGCTATGAGGTTTGGAATTGAATATTCTAATATCCGCACAAAATACGCAGGCGAAACTGCCACTTCAGACAAGAAAGGAACGATGAATACATTCAGAATAGGTGCGTGGTACTTCTTCTAAAAAAGGAGACTTTGTGTTCAGGGTATCAGTTTGATGGCACATTAAGGGCGGTATGGGAAAAAAGGAGGATAGCATGAGGAGATATGGATGTGCATTAGTTTCTTTTGTCTTTCTGTTTTGTCTTTTGGCCGCAGCTTTGTCAGCATATGGACAGGAGACAAAGGTGATTCGTTTAAAATACGCAAGTTTTTATCCAACGGCTAGTTCACCTCATGTGTTGCTTGAGCAGTGGTGTAAGGAGGTAGAGAAAAAGACAAACGGCAGAGTCAAGATCTCATTATTTGGTGGCGGTACACTGGCGCCGATTCCTCAGTCTTATGATGTCGCACCACGAGGCATTGCCGACATATCCGTGACGTGTCCGCAGTGGATGACCGGAAGGTTTCCATTGACAGACGTGTTGTACCTCCCTCTTGGGGTAAAAAGTGATTATCAGGCAACAAAAATGGCAGACGCATGGTTCAAAAAATTTAGACCAAAAGAATATGATGATGTGAAGGTACTTTACTTCTACTCAACAGCCCTAGGCGCCATTATGACTCTGAAACCCCTCCCATCGATAAATGATTTGAAGAATGTAAAAGTTAAAGTCACCGGGAGAACCGCCCCTATCGTCTCTGCTCTCGATGCCGTCCCTGTTTCTGCAGTACTATCAGAAATTTATGAATCACTGATGATGGGTGTTGCTGAAGGAGCAATTTTGCCGACGGATGCGTTGAAGATATATAGATTGGGAGAATTGGTGAAGGGTTTGCAGATTAATCCCGGAATGAGCTACCCATCAGGCATGGTTGTAGTAATGAACAAGACTAAATGGAATTCTTTGCCTCCCGACATTCAAAAGACAATTGAGGCAATTAGCGAGGAATGGGTAGAAAAAACCGCAAACCTCCAGAAAGATGAAACGAAAAAAGCCATAGAATTTGGGATTTCGAAAGGCATGAAAGTTTTCGAGATCTCACCTCCAGAGATAGAGACGACAAAGAAAAAAGTTAAGCCCATTCTTGATGATTACGTGAAAAGGATGAAGGAAAAGAGTTTGCCTGGGGAGGCATCCTTGAACTTTTGTTTGGAATACATCAAGAGTCATTAAGGAAAGGACAGGCAACATTCTGTACTGTCTTAAATGGCGGCTATGTAAAAAAAGGGGGGGGAGATGATCATGAAGGCATTTGAACAGATGATTAAGCGAGCGAGTAATCATCTAGCTTTCCTTTCAGGCGTGATCCTTTGCTTTACCATGTGCATAAGTGTGGCAGATGTTATTTTGCGCAACCTTGGAATGCCTTTCATGGGTGTATATGAACTTGTCTCTATTTTCGGCGGCTTATTGGCCGGATTTGCGCTCCCTCATTCCTTTTTCCAAAAGGCGCATGTGAGGGTCGATATGGTTGTTGAAAAACTTCCCCCGTTAATTCAGACAGCCTTTGAGAAGATTACCAGAGTCTTGGTGCTGCTGTTTATCTTCATAGCTATTTATTTCCTTTCGAAGATGGCATGGAGCCTGGCTAGTACAAATACGGTAAGCGCGACCCTTGGAGTGCCTATGTATCCCGTGGCATTTGGTCTTGTGGCTGGTTGTTTGGTGGCCTGTCTGATATTAGTTAATGAGCTGTTTTCGCCAAGGAAAGGGATAAGCAATGAATGAATTTGCGTTGGGTGTACTTGCTTGTATCTTCGTTCTTGTGTTCCTTTTGACCGGTATAGAATTGGCGTTTGCGATAGGAATTACTGGTTTTGTTGGTTTTGCATGGCTTTCCGGGTTTGATAGTGCCGGTTCTATCATTGCGCAGGATATCTTCGATAATTTCACTAACTATGGGTTGACTGTTTTTCCTCTTTTCTTACTCATGGGCTATATAGCAAACAATGCAGGAATCGCACAAAGACTGTATGGCGCCGCGCACAAGTTTGTCGGCCGGGTCCCTGGTGGCCTTGCAATGGCCACGGTTGTCGCAGCTACAATGTTCAAAGCGATGTGTGGGTCAACCCTTGCGACTGCTGCAGCATTTTCAAATTTCGCAGTGCCGGAGATGATGAGATATAGGTATAGCAGGAAACTGTCTACAGGGATCGTTGCAAGCGTTGGAACAATTGGAATTCTTATTCCCCCAAGTATAGCCATGATCATCTACGGTGTCATCACTGAGCAATCAATCGGGAAGCTCTTTCTTGCGGGAATCATTCCAGGATTGCTGATTGCCGGTCTTTTCATTCTAATAATCTACGTTTGGTGCAAGATTGACCCCTCCGTTGGGCCCAAGAGCGAGGAGGAGTTTTCGTGGAAAGAGAAAGCACGGGCTCTTCCTGAATTCTTGGTTGTTCTGATAATTTTCGTGGGCATAATAGGTGGAATTATGAAAGGATTCTTCACGCCCACAGAAGCGGGAAGTATTGGAACGTTGGCTGCACTGCTCCTTGCATTATCTAGGAAAAGTCTGACCCTGGGTGTTTTTGTAAAATCCATAGACGAGTCACTAAAAACAGCCTTGATGGTCTATCTGCTTATTGCGTGTTCTGCAATCTTTGGGCGTTTTCTTACTATAACAGAGATTCCTCAGTATACGTCAGATCTGCTTGCGTCACTCCCTGTCCACAGATCATTGATTATGGTAGGTATCCTATTCTTTTACCTACTAGGCGGTTCTTTCATCGAGGATACGGCTTTTATGATACTTGCTACGCCAGTTCTATTCCCTGCGCTTCCAAAGCTCGGATACGATCCTATCTGGTTTGGTGTCATGGTAGGAGTTACCATTATGGTCGGCACCATTATACCGCCCGTTGCCATTGGTGTCTTTATAGTAAAACAAATAACCGGTGAAAGTTTTGGCACCATTTACAAAGGAGTTGTGCCTTTTCTTGCTAGCCTCGTTTTCGTTGCAATACTCCTTTTTCTATTTCCCCAGATAGCGACTTTTTTGCCAAGCAAGATTATGGGGTTATGATGAACTCGGTAGCTTCGAAAAACCACGTGATTACCGTTAGCAACATTAACTAAATTATGGAGGAGAAAGTGATGACATCAAAAAGAAGAAAAGTAGCAAAAAAAGCTGGCACGAACGTTCCGCAAGATCTCAGGGCATTCCTGAATATCCTTGATAAGAGGGGAGATCTTAAGGTAGTGGAGGGTGCCGACTGGAACCTGGAAATTGGGGCACTAAACGAAATAATGGCAGAAAGAAATGGCCCTGCATTATTGTTCGATAAAGTGAAAGGTTATCCAGCAGGCTACAGGATTGCTACCAACATACTTCACAGGGAGGATTTTCAAAAAGTGGCATTTGGTGTACCTGAGGATTTAGGTAATTTGGAAGCAGTGAGGTATTGGATGGAAAAGTGGAACAAGTTCACCTCGTATCCTCCGAAGGTTGTCAGTCAAGGTCCAATCACGGAGAATATAATGGAGGGAAAGGATGTGAATATTTTAAAGTTCCCGACCCCAAAATGGCATGAACTCGACGGAGGCAGGTATATCGGTACAGGGGTAGCTACCATTACGAAAGATCCTGATGAAGGATGGGTAAATTTTGGAACATATCGCGTTATGATCCACGATGAGAAAACCCTTGCTTTTTATGCATCGCCTGGAAAGCATGCTGTCATTGCAAGGGAGAAATATTGGGCCAGAGGTGAGGATTGCCCAGTTGTCATGTGCTTCGGTCAGCAGCCGCTAATTTTCGCGGCAGCCTCGTCGGCTCTGCCCTGGGGCGTTTCAGAGTTTGAGATGGTGGGCCATATGCAGGATGGGCCCGTAGAGGTGGTTATAGGTAAAATCACCGGGTTGCCGATCCCGGCGAATGCAGAAATAGTGATAGAAGGCTTTTCCCCCAACCCCAAAAAGGACGGAAGGCCTGAAGGCCCATTTGGTGAATGGACAGGCTATTATGCTTCAGGGAGGCGTGATGACGCTGTTGTCCATATAAAGAGAATATACTTCAGAGATGACCCTATTATACACGGTAATCCTCCCCTCATTCCGCCCATGAGTATCGGATTTCCCATACCCCTCACTACGGCATCTGTGCTGTGGAAAGAGCTTGAGAAGCTAGGACTACAAGGGATAAGGGGCGTATATGTCCATGGACCAGGACACAGGATAGTTGCTGTGATCTCGCTCAAGCAAAGATTTTTAGGGCATGCGAAGCAGGTTGCGTCTGCCGCCGGTGCCATATTTGTGGGTGGCGCCTGTACAGGTAGATACATAATAACAGTGGACGACGATATAGATCCCTCTAATCTTGAGGAGGTTTTATGGGCGGTGACTACGCGATGCGACCCCGAGACTGCGATCGATATCGTTCCAGGCTTCCTCACCAGTCCTCTTGACCCCATGCTTGCACCCGAAAAAAGGGAAAAACTTGATTTTACCACAGCAAAAGTTTTCATTAACGCTTGCAGACCTTATCATTGGCGGGATAAATTCCCACCGGTCAACAGAGCTTCGGCGGAAATCAGGGATAAAGCAATGAGGAAATTCAAAGAAATCCTAAAACCATCGCAAAAGTGAAGCTGTGACTAAACACGGAGCGCCTGTGATGACCGGTTCAAAAAAGATTGCCCTCATTGGAACCCTTGATACAAAAGGGGACGAGTTGGCCTTCATGAAGAGACTTGTGGAGAAAAAGGGATATAAGCCAATCGTAATGGATATAGGCATCCTCGGTGATGGACCGTTTGAGCCCGATATAAAAAGAGAAGATCTGCTGAAGGAAATAGGATTTGAACTGCAGCAACTGATTTCATCAAAAGGGCGTGAAGCAGAAGCTAGCGAAATTATGTCAAACGCCCTTTCCGCGAAGATGGGGAAGCTTTATGAAGAAAGGATCATAGGTGGTGTAATCGCCATAGGTGGTGGGATGGGTTCGCAGACATCTGCCAAAGCCCTGCAGCGATTGCCCATCGGCTTCCCAAAGATTCTTGTATCAACAAAGGCGATACAAGCAGGGATTCAAGGATACGCGGGAGCAAAAGACGTGATAATCATCCCGTCTGTGTGTGACATAGCAGGTTTGAATAGTATAACAAAGCGGATACTGGCTGAAGCCGTTGGTGCAGCGATAGGTATGATAGAAATGGATCCGATCGAAGATGAGCAAAAGCCTACTGTAGTGATGGAAATGAATGGAGCTGTTACGAAGTGTGGAACCGTTGTAAAGAAAATGCTTGAGAATGAAGGTTATGAAGTCATTGTTTTTCATGGTATTGGTTCGGGCGGTAGAGCCATGGAAGAATTTATAAAAGATAACGATGTTGTTTGCTCTATCGAATTGGGACTGAACGAGATAGGAAACGAATTGTTCGGAGGTATCGCATCCGCAGGAAAAGAAAGACTCGAAGCTGCTGGCAGAAAAGGAATCCCACAGATCGTTACCACAGGGAGCGTTGATTTTATAAACTTTTTAGGTCCGGAGACAGTGCCCGAAAGATACAGACATAGAAAAATCGTTGTCCACAACGCCCAGTCCACTGTAATGAGAATAGAAGGGGAGGAGATGGAGATTCTAGGACGGGTTATAGCAGATAAACTCAACAAATCAAAGGGTGTAACAGAGGTGTTGATTCCGCTCAGGGGTTTCTCGATGGGGGATCAAGAGGGAAGGGAATTCTATGATCCTGAATCAGATAACATCTTCATTAATACCCTTGAGCGTACCCTTTCACCCAACATAAAGGTTTTCGAACTTGACCTCCATATAAATGACAAGGAATTTGCAGAATTCATATTTGGAAGATTTTTGAAAGTCTCAGCATGATGACTGGTGCTATAGAAAATATATCAGAGTGGCATACTTTGACGGAAAAAGTGCTGGCTGAATAACCAAGGAACTGCATCGTTGGAAGTTGAGGTCAGAAATGGCCTCACCTTTTTTTGAAAAGTTGGGATGAGGACAAAAGTTTTTTAGAAGCATGGCAGCACCCCCAGGCCACGACAGGTCTATAGGAGGATGGGTGCCATGCGGGAAGCAATGCTTTCTTGCAGCCCATCCGTCCAGTGTCGAGAGTGATGCTATCTGTTAGCCTGGCATTCAGGTTCAGAGGGACAGACTATTTCATCAAGGTGAAACCAAGAAGCTCTAACGGAATTGTTTTTTTATATTATGCCTACTTTTCAGAACTAACACCTATGCAGCATTGGTAGGCGCAGGCAAGAATCGCAACATCTTTTCTTGTACATAAGTTGGAAAAGTCCTTGTGCCTTAACCGTTGATAGATATAATATGTAATAGACGGTAAACTTACTGGTTAGACAAAAGGTTAGGTAATGATAAAGGAAGGGAATGTGTATAACCTGACTGATCAATGGCAAGATTGGATTCCAGTACTTGAGTCTGAACTTGTCGTTGAGATACAGAAGGCCCCTCATCATTCCGAAGCACACGGCAGGGATCATATTCTCCGTGTACTAAGGCGCTGCATCAGTCTTGGACAGAAGCTGAAGGCAGATCTTGAAGTGCTGGTTGCAGCGACCTATCTGCACGATCTTGGATGGCACTACCTTGAGGAGGCCAAACCGCACGGTGTGCTCAGTGCCCAGAAGGCAGAGGTCGTTCTGGAAAGAATTAGTTTTCCGACTGAGAAAAGAAACGCAGTCCTTCATGCAATAAGGATGCATGACACCAGTACGTCACCGGAATACAGAACGACCCTTGAATCAAAAATTCTCTATGACGCTGATAAACTTGATATGTTCGGAGTCGTGGGAGTTTTGAGGTTCATACGACAAGTATACGGAGAGTGGTCTATAGACGCAATCCTTAAGAATCTTCAGACTCGTTGGGAGGGGCTTGCATTTTCTGAGACGCGAGACGTGGCTTTGAACGATTATGAATATGTAAAGGACTATTTTTTGCGACTGAAACATGAGCTGGGGGAGAAGTGAGGGAAGCCTGCAGATGAAGGGATACGACATTGTGTTTATGGGTCATTTGTGCACGGCTACGGTTTTTCCCTTCAAGGGAGACCCTTTCGTCGAGCGGGGTGGTCCGGCTTTTTTTGGGCCTCTGGCAGCCTCTTGTCTGGGAAAGAGGATTGCCGCAGTGACAAGAATTGACAATAGCGAAACACAACTTCTGGAACCGTTGAAGGCTGTCGGTGTTGATCTCTACGTTCAACCAATAGAGACGGTTCAGTATCGTGTTGTCTTCCCGACCGCAAACGTCGATGAGAGGCAAGCCTTTCTTGTGCGGGGTGGGGGACATTTCGGTATCGATGACCTGCCTCCTATCGAACCGTGTCTCATCCACCTTGGCGGCCTAAGTATTCATGAGTTCTCTTTGGAATTCGTGAGGGAACTGAAGGAGCGTGGATTCCGTTTGTCGGTGGATATGTGCAGCTTTGTGAACAACGTGGATGAACAGACACAACTCGGCTACCTTGCAGATGTTCCGGAAAAAAAAGAGATTTTGAGCATGGTTGATTTCGTCAAGGTTGATGTTATGGAGGCAAAAGCATTGACCGGTACTGACATCCTTAAGGACCAAGCGGGCATACTGGAAGACTGGGGAAGTTCGGAGACGGTAATAACGTGTTCGGAGGGGGCTCTGGCTCGCAGCAAGGGGAAAACCATGTTTGCCAGATTCACCAACAAGAGCACACGGGGAAGAATGGGTCGTGGCGACACATTTTCCGGGGCATACCTTGCCCGACGGCTTGACCATTCCGGGGAGGACTCCCTAAGGTTCGCGGCAGCACTGACCTCCATCAAGATGGAATCCACCGGTCCGTTTACCGGCTCCTTTGAAGACGTTCTGGAGAGGATGGATGATAATTTTTGAGAGTGTTGTGATAGGACATATCCTACCTTCTCTGAAAGACTAACGCAGGACTTGTGATTACGCAACGCAAAGGGGTTCTCCGTGGGCTGAGCCTTATCGGCTAGTTCAACTTGTGCACTCATTTGCTTAGCATTTTAGCTGTACGCGTAATAGTTCCCACTTTTGCGCCATCATTGACTTTGCCCAGGAAATAGTCTATATGTCTTGCAAGAACAACGCAATTTGCCTTCAATAAAGCAAAAAGGTTCCAGATGAAGCCGGAGATACCATATTTTAAACTAAAGACTTTTTACTTTGTTGCGACCGAAAGCAGCTTCAAGAAGGCAGCCGCCAAACTGTTCGTTACTGAAGGGGCGATAAGTCAGCAGATAAAAGACTTGGAGACTCGCTTAGGTAAAAGACTGTTTGAAAGGTCTAACCGGAAGGTCAATCTGACCTCTGATGGGTTGAATCTGTACAACCTTGTAGCCCCTGTTATAGAGAAGGTTGAAAACATCGGTGACGAATTCGTAAGAATGAGCGGTACACTGAGAGGAAGCGTTAAACTGGTCTCATTCGGAGCCATGCTGGTCAACGTTCTTCCGAAGTACCTCATTGAATTTGGAAGGAAGTATCCGGAATGTGAGGTCTTCCTTTTCAGCGCAGCAGGTGAAGATATTGAATCCATGGTTTTGTCGGGAGCAGTGGATTTTGGTGTTGGCCCCACGGACGATCTTCCTGAAGGGATTGTGGGGAGAGAGGTATGGCGGTACAAGAGGTATTTTATTACCCCCCTAAACCATCCTCTTGCAAAAAGGAAGCGCCTGACTTTTAAGGATATTGCCGAAGTTCGAATTGTGGCTCCTAACAGGACATCAAAATCAGGCAAGCGCTTCTTTAAGGCATTGGAACAATACAATCCAAAACTGAACGTAACTGTGGAGGCCGGTGATTGGGAGGTAGTGATGAAATATGTAGAGATGGGCTTCGGTGTTTCCGTGCTTCCAGACATCATGATGTCGACGAAAGATAGAGAGCGCATGCATTTCAGGCCGTTAGATGAGGTGCAGCCAGGTACCGGTCTGTCTCGATATGGAATTCTTCTCAAGAGAGGCAAATATATTTCTCCCGCTGCAAGAGAGTTGATCGGGTTCTTGTGCCCAGGTTTTGATTTCGGTTCATTGGGCGGGAGCAATTTGATGAGTCCGTCACCTGACTTGAAATGATCACTGCAGTGCATTCCACCGTAGATACAAATATCTTTCTCCAGCTAATAGGCAGAAGTTATGCGCTAACATGGTTTTACACCTCGTAAAAGTTTAGATACGCTAATCTACTAGTTAAAATTATTTAGATTGACTTATTCTGTTTGAATCTACTATCCTGTCGTTTAAGGTGTCAAGCGCTACGCAGATGGTCTCTTAATGTCAATCGGAAGATCATCGCAAGCAAACCGGGAACCATCAAAATGATCAGGAGGTACGATCATGAAATCTACGGAAGAAAGTAGAAAGAAGGTCGATGTTGTGGTGGTGGGTGCAGGTCCTGGAGGTTCCGCTGTAGCAAAAAAATGTGCAGAAGCAGGATTAGAGACTGTATTGTTTGAGGCGAGAAAACTACCAAGAGACAAAGTGTGTTCAGGGCTCATTGTTGGGTCAGCAGCACAGAGGATAGTAAGGGAGGCGTTTGGCGAGATTCCAAAGAAGATTTTAGCAGACCCGTATTACTACAATGGGGTTACGGTCTATGTTCCGGGTACGAAACCTCGACCTATTGAGAATAAAATTCCGGTCGGGTGGCGTCGCGACCTAGATTTCTGGATGACGCAAAAGGCTATGGATGCCGGGGCGAAGGTCTACGATGAATGCCGAATCAAAAGTGTTAAAGCCGCCAAGGATGGAGTCAACGTGGTTTTTTCTAGAGACGGAGGGGAATCTTCCATCACGGCATCCTATGTGGTTGGGGCGGACGGTGTCAGGTCGGCTGTGCGTCGATCTATGTTCCCGGCCCTTAAAGTCAACTACCAGGAAGAGATCAGAGAATGTTACGAGGGCAGTTTTCCGCTTGACCGGATGTATTTCCATGCCTTCTACATCCCGGGAAAATCATGGTTCGATATAAACCACAAAGGTCCTCATTTTTGTCTGGAGGTCTCTGCGAAGCCTGGCGAATTGAAGGATCGGCTTAGACAGGCAAAAGAGATCCTCTCAAAGGAATATGGATTTGATCCACATACCAAACCTCTGTGGAAAGATTCATGTATGGAGCCGAGAATTCATGAGCAATTGATCGATGGTTCGTTTGAGCCAGCTAAGGACAGGATTTTGCTAATAGGGGATGCGGCAGGATTTCAGCTTCCCAACAGTGAGGGTATAGGGACTGCTATCCTGAGCGGAATTATGGCGGCAGAGAGTATTGTAGACGCACACAAACACGGAGATGGGGCAGCGAAGAAGTATTTACAGAAAACAGCAGCGATCGTCAGCGCAATCGACAGCCAATTGGTCATGGCAAAAAATAGTCGTTACAAAGAAACGGACTGGGATATTGAAGAGATAGCAGAGGGAATTCATTCGCTGATGAAGTATGCGATGTTCCAGGATACCTTTTGAACCAGTGGCTTAGATTGCAGCCATTGAATGATCTTTTGCGGTGAAGCGACAAAAACCTGAAAAAAAGGAGGAGCATCATGTCAGAATCAATTCTGAACCACAAAAGACTACTCATTGTTGATGATGAACCAGATGTTTTGGCCGTCGTTGAGGAAGAGATCTTTCAATCATCGCCGGGCTGCAAGATTGATAAGGCAAATAACTATCAAGAGGCAGCCCAATTCTTGAAATCGAATGAGTATGATCTCGTGCTTCTGGATATTATGGGCGTTCGTGGCTATGATCTGCTCGAAATGGCCGTAACACGTAAGTTTAAGGCTATCATGCTTACGGCCCATGCAATGTGGCCCGAGGCGCTCAAGAAATCCCATGATATGGGGGCTAATGGGTATCTCCCCAAGGATAAACTCGGCGAACTGGTTCCTTTCATCGAAGACGTCCTGCAAAACGACTACAAAACAGCATGGGCACAAGTTATGAAAAAGCTTGACAAGTATTTCAAAGAGCAGTGGGGGAACGATTGGAGGGAGAAGGAAGTAATAAATTGGTAGCCACGTTCCTAATATTATGATATTCGAAATAATTCAAATGGGAACTGCGATATTGCAATGATTCTGACCTCAGAATGCATTGTGTGCGCTCAACGCATTGCTCTTGAGGCAGCCCAGCACGTAACCCGTGATGAGATAGCTCTGACAACAATCACCTCCAAGATGAAGGACGTTATTAAAGATGCATTCCACGATGGCTTGGACAGTTTTCTTGTCGGCCTCAGGATGACAGAAATAATTGAGGAAGTTACAGGATGCGGTGATCCTTACAAGGATTTCAAAAGAAGGAGCACCTACATTGCTGAACAATTGGTCCCGACCGTACGTCAAATGGTAGAAGAAAGTCCTCAGGCCCTGCGTGAAGCCTGTCGAGCGGCGGTCATGGGCAACCTTATGGATGTGATCGCCGGTGAATCACCAGAGGAAATCAATACCAGTAGCCTTCTTGAAACGCCATTGGCGATAGATTCCTTTGATGAATTTCAATCAGCACTTCAGCGCGCTGCGAAAATTGTCTATCTGGCGGACAATGCAGGGGAAGTTTTTTTTGACCGCATTCTTGTCGACCGTATTCGTATAGAAAGGGGCGACATTCCCATTGACTATTTCATCAAAGGCTATCCCTTCTTGAACGATGCCCTGCATGAAGATATAGTGCCTTCTTTGATACATCAGGTGGCCAGCATCAAAGCAATTCCCCTCATTAAACCAGTCGTCATGAATCAAAGCTATATTTTAAGCATGTACGAAGAATTTCTGAACGCCGCAAGAAATGCTGAGCTGGTGATAGTCAAAGGTCAAGCAAACTATGAACTGTTTATCCCTCTCCACATTGAAGCCTTCTATCTTTTTGTGCATAAATGCCCTGTAATTGCTCAAGCAGAAGGGGCCGATATCGGCCAGGCAGTCTTCTTAAAAAAATAAAAGCCCCATACATGGCTATTACTGGGGCTTAAGTCGCCCCCTCCATCCCGCCAAGCGGGACTGAGCCTCGCCTCTCGCTCGCTGTAAGAGCCAAATTACCCCTTAACACCTCATTTATTAACAGAGAGTGAGCCCGCAAGTCATACTTTAGATATACTAAATAACTGTATTATTCTTTTTAGCTTGACTACAGTTGGACCACTTCCATATACTTCAAACATAACGAGAGGGGGCTATGAAACATCGCAGAAAAACTCAAAAATTGTTCGATCTTACAGGCAGGGTTACCCTGGTTACCGGTGGCGAGAGGGGATTGGGGCGAGTGATGGCAGAGACCGTGGGGGAAGTTGGGTCGGATGTAATAATCAATTACCCTATTCCCGAGGAAAAGTCCCGTGCAGAGGAGACAGCTACCCTCATATCTAAATTGGGGGTTCGGACACAGATAATTCAGGCCGATGTTACTGACGCTGAGAAGGTGGAAGCCATGTTCAGCGAGGCAGAGAAAACATTCGGAAGGGTAGATGTCCTGATAAACAATGCGGGCATCACCTCGCCTCCTGCGTGGGTCCATGAGATGTCGGAGTCTGACTGGGATCGGGTGATCAACGTGAACCTGCGCGGGGCTTTCCTGTGCATGAAGTATGCACTTCCTATCATGATGCGCCACAAACGAGGATGTATCATAAATGTTTCATCGGTGGGCGCTCTGTTGGCCTCTGATTCTCGTTTTCTGTCAATCGCCAACTACAGCGCATCCAAGGCCGGTCTTCTGGCTTTGACCCGTCAGGCTGCTGCAGACTATGCCCCGCAAGGGATCCGGATCAATGCTATTGCCCTGGGGCACCATGGGAAAACAGAACTTGCCGCATCGTGGAGAAAGAGCTGGTCTGAGGAGTTAGTAAAAGAGTATGCCGAATCAGAGCTGAAGCGAACGCCCATGGGACGACGGGGAAGCAATGAAGAGTTGATGGGTTTGGTCGCATTTCTAGCATCAGACGCAGCGGGATATATTACCGGACAGACCATAATTCAGGATGGCGGATATTCCCTATTA
>Ga0351959_1133_pt1 | contig 18430 bp, 13 predicted proteins | sample TotcelT113001M13_FD_206836 | JGI IMG/M metagenome (GOLD analysis project Ga0351959, IMG submission 206836) | Enriched cells from coal bed in the Powder River Basin, Montana, United States - Total cells T11 rep3 HSBNCT.T11.300.1.M13 ...
CGCCCCATTTTCCCTGGTTATCTTGCCTCTTGTGCTGTCGCACACTGGCAACAAGTTGCCAGTGCCACCCAACGCTTTTCCTTTTGGGCAACAGCCTACTGGGCGGTTCCAGAGACCCAACCCCGTCATTCCGGCCTATTGATGCGGTCGAAGGCTATGCCGCTGTTCTGCCGGAATCCATGTAATGCCTTGCCGGAGGCAAGTCCCTGGTTCAATGGAGGCAAGGGCTTGTTTTAATAGTAATAACAACCCGTCTTATTCTGGATTCCCGCTTTCGCGGGAATGACGGGTCTGGGGATTATGCAGAAGGTGCAATGCTCCGGGCAGCCCTCGGCGATTTTCAGGTAGGCCGGGTGCAGGCTTGTGAGCAGGCGCGGCAAAAGGGAGCTGGGCAGCGGCGAGCAGGCCGGGTCGGGCAGCATACAGCTTTTTTTGGGGGCTGAAAGCGCACTCACAATCTGCTCCAGGGCGCCGGTTCCCAAAAACAGGTCCGCCTCCGGCAGGGCCCTGGCAAGCTCCTTGCCGTAGCGCTGCACCAGGCACCCGCAAACCACAAGCTTTGCGCCCTTTGCCTTTGCAGCGGCAAGCTCCAGAACCGCATCAATGGACTCATCGGCCGCATCCCGCACAAAACCGCAGGTGTTCACCACAAGCAGGCCAGCCTGCGCGGGCTGGTCCGCCACAGCAAAGCCCGCCTTGCCAAGCCGCGCCAAAATCTGCTCGCTCTCCACCTGGTTTCTGGGGCAGCCCAGGCTCACAAGAAAAACCGACTTTGAAAAATCCGCCATCAGGACACCTTAATTACAAGGGCGCAAAACAAAAAGCCAAAAGCCACTGAAAGCATAAAGACAAAAGAAAAAAACGGAAAGACAAAAAGTGAAGGCAGAAAAAAAACAAACGCCAGCAGTTGGGATGGCGCGGCCATGCTGAACGAGGCCCGACAAAACCACTGCGCTGGTGGGCCTTGAATGACGACCCTTGAACCGCCCTGTTCGCCGGTGGCAGAGGGCGGTAATCGGAGAAACGGCTTCATTGTTAGGCTATGCGTTCGCTACGCTCAAGACAGCTCAACCTACCGCCCTGCACGCTTGTGGAGACGGCTGGACAAAAACTTGCGGCATCTGGTAAAATTAGTTTTCAGATTGGCCTTTATGCGCCTTGAAGCAGGGATAATGCTGCTTTGAAAAAGCGCCCGGACCCCTCCGGGCATTGGCAATGATTTTATGGACAGGATGGTTAACCGGCCATGAACAGGCAGCAAGCCATCAAGCTTCTTGCAGGCAGCAAGCCCGAGCTTGCAGAGCGTTTCGGCGTGACGCGGCTGGCCCTGTTTGGTTCAACCGCCCGCGATGACGCTTCAAGGGGCAGCGATGTTGATATCCTGGTAGCCTTTGACGGCCCTGCCACATCAAGGCGCTACTTTGGGGTGCAGTTTTACCTTGAGGACCTTTTGGGCCGTCCTGTGGATCTTGTCACGGAAAAGGCATTGCGGCCCCAGCTTCGTCCATACATAGAGCAGGAGCAAATTGATGTCTGACGCCGTCCGGCGGCAATGGCGCTTCTACCTTGACGACATGATTGACTTTGCCGGAAAGGTGCTTGCCTACACTGATGGTTTTGACCAGGAAACTTTTGTGGCAAGCGGACTGAACTATGACGCCACCCTGCGCAATCTGGAACTCATAGGCGAAGCTGCCACCCATATCCCCGATGAGGTCCGGCAGGCAAATCCCCAAATTCCCTGGCGCATGATAATTGCAACCCGTAACAGGCTCATTCATGGCTATATCGGCCTTGACAACGACACCCTCTGGAGCATCGTCCGTGATGATATGCCCCAACTCCTGCCATTGCTGATGGCCCTCAAGCCCGAATAATTCATAAAAAATTTTGCCTATAAGAAAATATAAAAATGTTTTCAGATAAATGCATTTTTCAGGCCAGGACCATCTGCCTTGAATGACAAGTTCTGGTTCTTTGTAGCCGCCCTGCTCTTTTGCAGTTTTCCATGTTCCAAGCGCAAAGGCCCTGCTGCCGGTAAGCGGGGCTATTCCAATCCGCTGCAATCCATGCTATATTGATTTTCTATCCTTTTGCGCTTCAGCATCTTATGCTTGTTTGTCAAAGCCTTTGCGGGGAATGGGCTTTGCAGCGCCGACAATTCAACGCCGCCAACCTGCGCACCGGATTTGCCTGGACAGGGGGGATCATGGTTTCAGACCAGGGTTACGACAAGGATGTTGAGAGCCTTTTCGAGGACATTTTCGCAGACATAGGCGAGGCAGACGCGGCCCCGGAAAAGCCCGGCATCCCCGGCCTCATCGAAACCCTCTACGAGCAGGAAAGCTGCCTGGACCCCTGGCGCGTTGCCCTTGTAAACTTTGCAGACACCCTTGCCCGCTGCCTTGCCGCCCTCAACGACTCCCTTGAGCCGCGCTTTGATGAGATGGCGGCCCGCCTCACCTCCCTGGCCCAGGGCCTTCAGAAAATGCCCGGCAGCCCCGGCTGCATCCTCATCCGCCACCGGGGCAGAGGCTTTGCGGAAAAAGGCCCTGCCTCCCAGCTTGCGGATTTTGTGATTTTAAGCGGCATACCGGCCCTTGATCTGGCAGGTGTGGAGGAGGTGGCGGCCCGCTCCGGCCCCCAGGGCAAGGGCCTTGCGGCCGGTTTTGAAAAAGCCGCGGCCGGCCTTGCCTCCCTTGGCATAAACAGCGTGTGCTTTTTTCTTGAGGGCGAAAAGACCGCCGATTCAAACGACCCCTTCAACCTTGTGCCCTGCCTTTGCGCCCTTCACGCCTATTTCAACGCGCCAAGGCATCCGGGCCTGGATGACGGGCCGGGCAAAATTCCCGTAATCCTGGATGAAAAGCGAAAGCCCGGCGCGTCCTTCACCATGCTTGCAGCCGTGAACAACCTGAAGCGCGGCACAATGCAGGTGCTCATCAACCAGGCGGACGCCATGCTGCGCCGGGCAGGCGCAAGGGACCCCCTGCGCCACTACACAGGCGTCTATGATGCCCTTTTCGCCTTCAAAAAGCTCCTGGGCGTGCTGGTGCGGCCGCGCCTGGAAATCAACAACCCGCGCTGGCTGGCGGCCGACCGGCCGGACGAGCTCATAAACGAGCACCTTGCAGGCATGGCCCGCCTTGTCTCGCGGGAGTTTTCCGATTCCAGGGGCAAGCCCGCAAGAATTCTCCACTGCCTGAAGGCAAAGGACTGGTCCACCCTGGCAGCCTGGCAGGTGGTTGACCGCCTGGGCCTTGCCACCGAGCTTCTTGACGCCATCGCCATTTCCGCATCCGGCTCCATTGAGGACCTTGGCCAGATAAACATCCTGGGCGAGGACAGCATCCAATCCGTGCTGGAAACCGTTTACAAAGGCCTGGAAAGACTGCCTGACGAGGTTTTCGGCCTCATCCGCCAAAAGGACGGCGCCGGTCTTGCCGCAGACGGGCCGGAAAACGCCCAGGTCATGGCCGCAGTGTGCCGGCCTCTCCTGGAGCAGGTGGAGTTTTTTTCCCAAAGGGCCCGCGTCAACAAAAAGATGAAGTCCTTTTTGATGCGGAACGCCGGTTTTGATGATGCGGATTATGCAATCGTGGCAAAGGATTTTGCCATTTCCCAGGCCCAGGCCGAAGAGCTTGTCGGCCTTCTGGCCGCCTGCTTTGACGGCAGGGGCAACTTTCTGCGCGATTCCTTTGAAAGGAGCATCCCGGCCTTCTGCCGCCACGAGAAAAAGGTTTTCGCCTTTTTGTGGCATTACCTTAAAGAGCATGTGGCAAAGGATGACCGCATCGCCCTGTTAAACAGCCTCGGGCTTCTCATAAACCGCATGAAACAGCCTGAAACCGGCCTTGGCGTGCTGGTGGAGGGCTTTCTGCGCGACCCGGACACCGTGACCTTTTCCGACAGAAACGCCATGATGCTGGCAAACCTGCTGGTCCGGCGCTTCAACAAGGAGCTTTTAAAGGAAATCCGCATGACCCCCGAAGAGGTGTTGAATGTCCGGGACGGCCTGGACCCTGACGCAGCAACCTTTGTGGCCGGAATCCTGGATGCGGAGAAGGAGCGCGTCTTTGCAAAGGTCCGCACCATCCACAAGGGCCTGAAGGCGGCCCTCAACCCCTACACCTGGCACGATGCCATGCCGCTTGGTTATCTGCTCACCCTGGAAAGGGAGACATATATCCTGCTTTCCCTTGTGGGCGGGGACGCGGCCTCCTCGGTTTTAAGAAGCGCCCTGTGGGAGTACGGCAACCCGGACTCGGAAATCTACGCCCTTGCCGAAAGAAAGGACCAGCTTGTCTGGCTCTTTCACCTGCTCCAGTTAATTGTCCGGGGCGTGGGCAGGGTGGGCCAGCCCCTGGATGCGGCCCTTCTTTCAGATATAAAGGCAAGGGAGTCCGAGTTTGCAGTCTTTGCCGCAGCCCACGGAATCAGGGAGCAGTTGAGGAGGTTGATGGAGTGGGTGGAGAAGGCCATGCCATGATGAGAGGCGGTGGTTTTGGAGGGGCGGCCCCAGCCCCGCCATTCCCGCGAAAGCGGGAATCCAGAATAAAACTGTTATTCCTATTAAAATAAGCTCTTGCCTCTATTGAAACAGGCCGCCGCCCAGCCCGGAACCACCCCCAGACCCGTCATTCCCGCTTATGCGGGATTTTCGTGGCCCAACAAAACCACCCCCCGCACCGGCCCGGAACCGCCCCAAAAGCTCCGAAGGTGTTTGACAAAGCCAGGCCAGGAGTTATATTTATTGCAGGCAGTGCTTGCAGCCACCGGAGCTGCGGCAGGGATTTTGCCGCAATCGGGCCTCAAACAGGGCAGCAGGGTTGAAAACCGGCTTATGAGCCGCCTGCCCCATGTGAAAAACGGAAAACCCTTTGTTTCCCGGCCAACCAGCTTCAGCCGGAAACTGTTTGCTTTTCCGTTTGTCGGCCTGTTTGCTGTTCCGGCAAAAACGGTCGGGCTTATTGTCAATGTCCCGGCCTGTCAACCAAAACCCACAACCGCCATATCCAGAAAGGGGGCGAAATGGCTTCGACGGGTGTAAGGAAGCTGGAGTTGCATGCCGAGGTTTCCACCGGCTCGTAAAACAGGTGGAGATTAATATAATCGCAGACGATTATAACTACGCTTTAGCCGCTTAAGGCTAACGGCCCCCGGTGCTCGCCTGCAGGCGCCGGACGGTCGTCATTTTGCAGGATAGCCCAAACTGCTTGCCCGTTGAGGTGAGGGCGAAATTTCAAGCGGGATAGCATGGAGCGCTCTGGCCCGCATGTGGCGCTTCATGTGAAATTAAACAAGCGGGACAAGCATGTAGACACTTCAGTGGATTACTCTCGGACGCGGGTTCGATTCCCGCCGCCTCCACCAAATTTCAAGTTGGTTTTTCCAATAAAACCGGCAGATTGGCCTTGTGAGCCTTTCTGCCGGTTTTGCTTTGGGGTTAATTTGGGGTTATTAACCCAAAGTTGACAACCAATATCAATAATATTTTCAACAGTATGTTAATTTTTAAGATACGCCTTTATTACACTCCAGGCTTTGTTTCATGAGAGGGAGTTGGGGACATGGGCAGGCCAAGGCAGGCGAGCAGCCGCTTTTGCTCCTATGTGGGGCGGCTGTTAATTGGGTTTTGGGCTCATGTTGTCCTCACAGGTACTTTTTCATCACCTCCGCTTTTTTGGCAGGAGCGGCATCGATGTCGGCCTGGGCTTTGGCGATTTTCTTATGCTGGGCTTCGATCTTGGCGACAAATTTCTTTTGCTCGGCTAATGAGATAACTGGCACAGTGAATTCTTCATAGAAAGAGGCAGGAACACGCCTATGACCACTTGCCCCCGTCATGAACTTTTCGGCCTCTTGCCGAACAGACTTGCGATTCAGTAAGGCGAACAGATATTCAGGTAGGAAGTTGGCTGTTTTGGCACGGATGACATGAAACTCGCTGCTGCCCATGCCAAGATTATTGGTCAGGCCTTTAACCAAGGCGCATTTGCCATTCTCCATGCAGGGGGTGATTTTGGCGATGATGATGTCGTTTTCGGCGAAATAGGTGTAGCTCCCTTTTCGTAGTTCGCCCAATGGCCTATCAACAGTATTCGTAATAACACCACCTTCAGAAACTGAAGCCATTTCTACAAATGATACCAGTGTGCAATTGTTGATATTTTTGATTTCAGTTTTTGGTGGGTTTATTGTTGCGACATCGATAGAACCAAGTCTCCTTGATTTTAATGCTTTACTGACTGCTTCTTCAGTATTTTTCTCAATTTCGATTCGAGAATTATCGATGCTTGTCTTTGCGATTTCGAGCTGACTCTCAACTACTTCACATTCCCGAATTATGGCCTTCTGAATTGTATCATCGGGTAGAGGGATAGGCTCAACCTTCAAATATTTGAAATGTCTTTCGTATTTTCCTGAATTATGAATATCCAATTGCGATAAAAAAAAGTAAAGATACTTGATATCAATATCACTATGACCGACTTTCAATAGTTGCGTGCCATCGGCTCCGCGGACAAATGGAAAATCAATATATTTGAAAGTACAAGTATGATCCCCAAAAACAATCAAAGGTAAATCATTAATTGGCTCACTATGTTCAACATATCCGTTGATAAGTTTATCTGCACTTTGGGTAACTACGGGAACAGAACCATTTGACAAAATATTGGATTCAACAACCTTTGATTTAGGACCAGTAATCTTTCCCAAAATAGCCTCAAGCGGCTTGGTGGGCCATTTACTGGAAACAGAGTTAACCCTATGTGAAGGAGCTAGCATCAAAGCTTTGTCAAAATCTGATCTAACAAAATCCAGCATATCCACCAGCCGGGCGGGGATAGCCACCTCGCTTAACTCTGCTGGGATTGGCTCAAGATTGCCCTCGAAGTTCGCGGCAATATGGCTGTTGAGCTTGGCTGGGTTGGCGCGTGTGAATCGCATCGGGTTGGCGTGGTCCGGGCCCTCGTACAGGGTGGTTATGTGCTTGCCGCTGTTGTCCTCAATGAGCTTGATGCCTTCATACCCCTTGGCGCTGGACCACTCGTAACCCAGGAATTGCTTGATCTCCCTTGTGCCCGAGGGGCTGCGGATAATCAGCACCGGGCTGTCCTGATTCCAGGCAAGGCAAAAGTGATATAGCTTGTCGCGCTCAATGGCCTGCACAAAAGTCAGGTAGTGTTTGGCGGTTTCAGCCGTCTGCTCGGCCTTGCTCAACGCTTTGAATTTCTTCTGTTTATGCAGTTTGACCAGCTCGGTGCTCTTGTATAATTTTTCGTGATAAGGCTGAAAATGCGCCTGATGTTTCCAGCTTCCTTCCGCCTCGCCGCGCAGCAGGCTCTGATAATCGGCCAAAGGCACATTGATATGGGCGCAATACTGTTTGATAAGGTGGCTGTCTTTGTAAATAACCTGTTTGCGCTTGCTGGCGGCGCAGCCCTTGAACCATTCTTCCACCCGTTCGCGGTAATGCTCGGCGGTGTCTGGCTGGGTCGGCTTGCGGCGCAGGAACAGGGTGACGGTGTTGGTACCGGTCTTGCCAAAGGTACCGCTGCCGAATTCGGCAATGGCGACAATATCGAAATACTGCAACAGGATTTCGCGGGTGCGGACAAAAGTGGAGCCGCCGTTGGAGAGGATGGATGACGGCAGGATGATGGCGGCCACGCCGCTGCTCTTGAGCAGTTGTTTGGCACGCTCGACAAAGAAGGTTTCAATGCTGTTGGCCGTCTCGGCATCTTTGATGGTATTGTTTAAAGAATAAGCTTTGCGCTCCTCCTCGGGCAGGGTTTCCAGAAAGCCGCGCACACTGTACGGCGGATTGGCGACGAGCAGATCAAAATAGCCATCCCGGATATCAGGAAATGCCTCATGGCGGTTCACCAGACCGTCTCCATAGCAGATCTGGATGCCCTGCTGTCCATACATGAAGGCGGAAACCTTGGCGACCTTGGAGAGTCGGTATTCTTTCTCAATGCCGACCATCGACTTATGGTATTCGTCTGGGCTGGCCTGGGGTTTGTGCTGCACGAGCAGGGGGTGAAGCTGCAAGGCCAGCTCGGTAAGAAAGTGGCCTGCGCCGCATGCGTAGTCGATGGTCATGGGTGGAGTCGGCTTGTTACAGATCAAGCTTTCCAGCGGCAGGCTCATCAGGATGAAGCGACAAATGGGCATAGGTGTGAAGAATTGCCCTTCGCTCTGCTTGATTCCCTGATCGAGGAAACCCTCGAACATATCGCCCAGAAACTGGTTGTGGCCGTTGGGGCTGGTCAGGCGGATGTCCTGCCACATCTGCAGGATTTTCAGCAGCACATCGGCGTTTTGGTAAAAGAGCTGCTCGTTGTGGACATTGATAAAGGAAAAGTCGTTGTTGGTGAAAAATTTCTGCTGAATGAACAGGTTCCACACCGCCCGCTGGGTGGCATCCGGGTTTTGGCGGATAAAGCGCAGGGCGTTGTTTATATCGTTCTGGTTGATGTAGGTGATGTCCTCGCCAAGAAATTTGCCCATGCCCGACTGGTAGAGCTGCTGCAGTCGGTCCATCAGATCGAAATGGCTATCGTAGGCCACGCCCTTCCAGTAAAATTTGAGATCTTTGGGGTTTTCGCTCTCGTCCACCAGCTTGCAGAGAAACAAGTTCACAAGTTTATCGAAAGCGTTTTCCCGGCCCGATACATTGTGCTGGCGCAGGATGGTGGCGAACTCGTGGTATTTCTTCTGCTGGTCCAAGGCGGAAATGGCGTGCAGGTCGTCCAGAGAATACTTGTCCTTGCCTATCTGGTAGGGCTGAATGTTTCCCTCGAAAATGCCCTTGGTGGTGAAGTCGAGCTTGTAGGTATCTCGCCAGACAGCGAAGCGCTCTTTGACATCGGCGACACTGCGGAATGGCTTGAAATGAGGGTTTGCGGCCAGATACTGATCGTTGTCACGATGGGAGATAATGTAGCTCTGGTAGGTCGGCGCGTTTTTTTCAAAGTCCGAAGTGTAGAGGCAAAGAAACTGGGTTTCGCTGATCTGCTGGGCATAACTGAAAAGCTGGTCGCCATCCTGAAGGGTTTTGTTCCAAGCCTTTTTGAACTCGGCCCCAGCGGTCTTGCATTCGATGATGAGCAACGGCTTGCAGAAATTGTCCCTGACCAGAATATCGGCCCGGCCACCACTAGCCCCGCGCCCAAGCTTCCATTTGGGTTCCAGTTCGATGTGTTTGGGTTTGTAGCCCTTTTCCAGTAGGCGATGGACGCACTCGAACACCACAAAGTTTTCATCTGCCGAAAAATTGCAGGTCTGGCGTTCGTGGACGACCAGACCATCGGACTCGGGGTAATGGATCTTTTGTTGAGAGATATCTACGCTTAAAGTGGTTGTGCCAAGTGTCTTGCTATGGACGGAGTTATTCTTGGAAAAACCAAGGGAGTTAAGCAGCTCGGTGAAATTGTCCTGACTGATCATTTCTTTATTACCCTTTTGCCTGTCGCGTTTGCCTTCATTCGCTTATCAAGCTGCCCTCGGTCGAAAAGCCACTGATTGCAGATGTTTGTAGATGTTTGAGGCCGCTTGGCCATGCTTAAACAAGAAGTGTCCAAGCTTATCTTTAAATATGTGGCCAGATCATCAATGGTAAGCTATTTATCGCTTACAACCAGGGACTTATTGCCCGGAAGATAATTTTAGTAAAAAATTGACAAAAAAAGATAATCTTAACCAGATTGAAAAACAAGAAAAAACAGGCATGACAAAGCCGGAGGGGTTGCAACAACAAATCGGCGGCCTGAACCCAAAACCGATCCACCTTAACTTGGCCGCCAACCTGTCTTGCAAATGGGGTCCACTCCAACCTGGGACTGGGTCATGCAGGCCTCTCCGTTTTCCTCGCACCATTTGGCATAGGCTTGGTAAATGTCCCGGGAGGACACCGTGTCAGCCGGGCTGAAACAAGTCGTCAGGGGGCGGATAAGGGGCCCGGAAAAAACGGCCCTGCATGGCCTTAAAATCCGCTTTCATAGGCCTGATGAATTAAGCAGGAGAAGGTCAGCCTTGAGGTAAGCATTGTAAGGTCAGCCCTGATATCAGCCTTGTAAGGTCAGCGCCTTGTGATGTCTGTCTTGTGATGCCTGCCTTGAGGTCTGCCTTGTGATGTCAGTCCTGCACCTCTATCTTTATTTTTGAGTCAATTTTGTGGCGTTTCATGCGGTTCCACACTGTGACCCGTGAAACGCCAAGAAGCTCGGCGGCTTTTGACTGGTTGCCGCCCGCCTGCTCAAGGGCTTCCAGAAGCTCCTGCTTTTCGATTTCCTTTAAATCCATGGAGCGCTTGCGCTGGGGAGGGGCTGCGGCAGCGCCTTTTTTGGGCGAAAATATGGCCGCGGGCAGGTGGTGGGGCTCCAGCATGGGGCCGGAGCAGGTCACAAAGGCGTATTCAAAGGCGCTTTTGAGCTCACGCACATTGCCAGGCCAGTCGTGATTCATGAGGGCATCCATTGTGTCGCGGCTTATGCCCCCGATGTTCTTGCCGCTCTTTAGGCACATTTTGCGGAAAAAGGCCTCGGCCAGCAGCGGAATGTCCTCCACCCTGTTTCTCAAAGGCGGAAGCACTATGGGGATGACATTGATGCGGAAGTAAAAATCCTTGCGGAAGCTGCCGCGCTCCACAAGCTGGGCCAGATCCCGGTTGGTGGCCGAAACAATGCGAACATCCGTTGAAATGGTGCGGCTTGCGCCCACCCTTTCCACAACCTTGTCCTCAAGCACCCGCAGGAGCTTGACCTGGGTGGAAAGGGGCAGCTCGCCGATTTCATCCAGAAATATGCTGCCCGTGTCCGCCATTTCAAAGCGGCCCAGCCTGTCCTTGTAAGCCCCGGTGAATGCCCCCCGCACATGGCCGAAAAGCTCGCTCTCCAGAAGCGACTCGGTGAGGCTTGCGCAGTTGACCTTTACAAAGGGCTTGTCCCTTCTCTCGCTCAAGTCGTGGATGGCGCGGCTGACAAGCTCCTTGCCCGTGCCGCTCTCGCCGCAGATTATGACGGGCGCATCCGACCGGGCCGCGTTTTCGATAAGGTCGAAAACCTGCCCCATGGACGGAGAGTTGCCGATTATGCCGTGAAAGCTGTCCTCGGAGCGAAGCTCCTTTCTGAAGGCCTCAAGCTGGGTTTCGCGCTTTGTGATTTCCTCCAGGTCGGCCAGGGTGCCCACCGCGCCTATGACAGCCCCGTCATCATCCCGAAGTATGGCCGCATTTTTCAGCACATTCCGGTAAACGCCGTCCTTGCGCTGAATCTGGCATTTCTTCTGGGTTATGGAGCCGAAGCGGAAAAGCCCGCACCAGTGCTCTCCGCCACTTGCCAGGGTCTGCTCGCAGGCAGCGCAGTTCAACACCGTGCATTTGCAGCCCACAAGCTCCTCGCGGCTGTAGCCCGTTATGCGCTCCATCGCCTCGTTGACCGAAACGATTGCGCCGCTGGTGTTGACTATCATTATCCCATCGCTGATGGTGTTTACGACAGTCTTCCAATATCTGTTAAGCTCCCTGCCAATCATCAAGCAACTCCTGTTAACACTTTACACCTGTAAAGGCGCCTGCTTTTAACAAAACAATCCGCCTTTGGCAACAGCAGCAAGATAACCATTCTTTTTATCATTATCAACATTTTGGTTTTATTGAATAATTAAATTTTCTATTGCATTGCGTCATTTTTGGCCCGTCTCTTGCTTTGTTTCTGGCAGCCTTTCAAGGGAGAGCGGAGCATGGAAGAGAAAACAAATCATCTGCTGGATTTTCGGGGAAGCATCTCCCCCCTTTCCCTGCTCAAGATGACAAAGGTCTTCAACAAGATGCAGGCTGCTGAAATTATGGAGATATTGGGTTCGGACCCGGATGTGAGGAAGGACCTTTTCAAGCTGCTCCCAGCCGACTCCTACGAGGTGGTTCTCATGGAGGTGACCGAAGGCAGCGACTACTTCTTCCGGGTGCGGATAAAAAAGTCCTGTTAAGCCGTTTGGCCCGGCCTTTGTCCTTATTTAAAAGGCGGGCAGCGGAGGGCAAACAAAAACAAAAAAGGAAAAGGATATGTCAACTGCTTTGATTCAACTGAAAAGTCCGAAAAAAAGCAAATTCATGGACAAGGTGAAGCAGATTCTGCCTGAAGGCGGAAATCTCAACCTGTGTTTAACCTGCGGGGCCTGCGTTTCCGGCTGCCCGGCCACCGGGCTGGAGGACATGGACCCGCGCAAGTTCCTGCGCATGGCGGCCCTGGGCATGGATGAGGAAGTCACCAGCACGCCCTGGGTGTGGATGTGCACCATGTGTCAGCGCTGCATCTATGTCTGCCCCATGAAAATAGACATCCCCCAGCTTGTGTACAACGCCCGCAGCACATGGCCGCGTGAGACAAGGCCCAAGGGCATTCTGGGCTCATGCGACATGGCATTGAGAAACGACTCGTGCAGCGCAATGGGCACCTCGCCGGAGGATTTCGAGTTTGTGGTGGGCGATGTTCTTGAGGAGTACCGCGAGGCCCAGCCCGAATTTGCGGAGATGGAGGCCCCCATAGACAAGCAGGGGGCGTATTTTTTCCTCAACCAGAACTCCCGCGAGCCGGTGACAGAGCCTGACGAGCTTCTGCCCCTGTGGAAGATACTTCATGTTGTGGGCGCAGACTGGACATACGGAAGCAAGGGCTGGGGCGGCGAGAACTACTGCCTGTTCCTGGCGGACAATGACGCATGGGAGCACATCACCCGCATATCGGCAAAGCAGGCCGATGACCTTGGGTGCAAGGTCTTTCTCAACACCGAATGAGGGCACATAACTTTCTCAGTCCGGGCTGGACTGAAAAAATTCGGCATCGAGCACAACTTTGAGGTGGCTTCAATCTATCAATACTATGCCCGCTGGATTCGCGAGGGCAAGCTCAAGGTCAATTCCGACTGGAACAAGGACCTTAAAATAAAGTTCACGGTGCAGGACCCCTGCCAGATAATCCGCAAGAGCTTCGGGGATGAAGCGGCAGACGACCTGCGCTTTGTGGTCAAAAGCGTTGTGGGTGAGGAAAACTTTATAGACATGACCCCCAACAAGAGCAACAACTACTGCTGCGGCGGCGGAGGCGGCTTTTTGCAGTCGGGCTACCAGGACGCACGGCGGGCCTATGGCAAGTTCAAGTTCGACCAGATAATTGAAACCGGCGCGGATTACTGCATCGCCGCCTGCCACAACTGCCATGCCCAGATTCATGACCTGGCGCACCATTTCGGCGGCAATTACAGCACCGTGCACCTTTGGACCCTGATCTGCCTTTCGCTTGGCATTCTGGGGCCAAACGAGCGCGAGTATTTAGGAGACGATCTGAAGGAGGTCAATGTGTTCCACCCGGAAACAGCTATGTAACCTGGCGGGGCGCAGACACAACGATAACCTAACACCTTGATGGCTGAAGGGAAAAAAGCATGAGTTTTTCAAGACGATTGCAATCAGATGAATTTGTCGTGCTGGCCGAGATGCACACGCCAAAAGGGGTCAACATCTCCCGTTTGGTCACGGACGCCCGCCGCATAAAGGACAGGGTGGACGCCATCGTCATCCCGGACATGGACAACGGAATCATGCGCATGAGTGCCCTTGCAGGCGGCGTGCTCATGCACCGCCAGGGCATAGAGGCCATAATCAATGTTTACTGCCGCGACCGCAACCGCATGGCCCTTCAGGGGGACCTGCTTGCGGCCCATGTTCTGGGCATTGAGAACATACTTGTTGTCCAGGGCGAGGAAATGGCTGTGGGCGACCACCATGAGGCCAGGCCCGTCAACGACATTGACGAGATTGAGCTCATCGGCGCCATCCGCTCGCTCACGGAAGGCAAGGACATGGCCGGTTTCGAGCTGGACGGCGTGCCTGGCTTCACCACAGGCTGCACCATAGCCCCCTTTGCAGACGAAAAGGCAATGGCTGACGAGCTTGCCCTTGCCAAAAAGAAAATTGATGCAGGGTGCCGCTTTGTCATAACCCCGCCGGTGTTTGATGTGGATTCCAGCGCGGGCTTTCTGAAAAAAGCCGCGGCCCTTGGCGTGCCGGTCATTCCCACCGTGTTCCTTTTAAAATCGGTGGCTGTTGCCCGCTACATCGCCACAAACGAGCCGTCTGCAAAAATCTCCGATGCCCTCATCAACCGCATCCGCAAGTCGGCTGACCGCGAAAACGAGGGCATCCGCATAGCAGGCGAAACTGTGGCCGCGCTCAAGGGCATGGCCCAGGGCGTGCTCATCCAGACCTTGGGGTGGGAGCATCGCATTCCTGCAATTCTGGATGTGGCAGGATTGTAGGCAAGGACCTGCGCCTGAAAAAAAAGCAGCCGGTTTCAAAGGCGCTGTGCAAACAATGTTAAGCCAAGAGGCTTTCAATAGGTGAATATGTCAAATCAGCTTGATAACAAACCGGACAACAGGGTGCTTGTTGTCGGCGGTGGAATGGGCGGAATACGGACAATGCTGGACCTTGCCGAGTCCGGGCATTTCGTTGTTCTTGTGGACAGCGCCCGCTCCATCGGCGGTCTTATGACGCAGCTTGACCGCACCTTTCCGACCAACAACTGCGACCTGTGCACGCTTTCGCCGCACCTTTCCGAAAGCGGACGCCAGGAGCGCATTGAACTATTGACCATGACGCAGGTGACAGGCGTGACAGGCGAGCGCGGGGCCTTTTCCGTGACCGTGAAAACAGCCCCCCGCCACATTGACATGGAAAAATGCACGGCCTGCGGCGAGTGCCTGAAGCATTTTCCAGAGTGCGTGCGCTTTTCCCCCGGCCTTGACCACAGGGCCCCAACCTGCATGCGTTATCCCCAGGCCATACCCCAGGCCTTTTCCATTGACATGGCCGCCTGCAAGGATGTGCAGGCCCTTGTGGCCGTGTGCCCGGCAAAGGCCATTGTTCCAGACGACACGGAAAAAACCCGCACCATTGAATGCGGCTCCATAGTGCTTGCCCCCGGCGCAGATGTTTTCGACCCCTCCGGGCTTGACTACCTTGGCTACTCCAGCCAGCCCGACATTGTGACAAGCCTTGAGTACGAGCGCATCCTTTCAGCTTCGGGCCCCACCTTTGGCCAGCTTGTGCGCCCCTCGGACGGAAAGCAGCCCAAAAAGATAGCCTGGATTCAGTGCGTGGGCTCAAGGGGCATACAGAAAGGCGCAGAGTCCTACTGCTCAAGCGCCTGCTGCATGTTCGCCCTCAAGGAGGCCATGGTCACAAAGGAGCGCTTTCAGGACAGCATTGAGGCCACAATTTTCTACATGGACATGCGCACCTTCGGCAAGGACTACGAGCTTTACCTCCAGCAGGCAAAGGAGCGCTTCGGGGTCCGCCTTGTAAGGTGCCGCCCCCACAGCGTTATTCACAAACAGGGCGCAGAAGGCCTTGAAATTCAATATCTGCCTGAAGGCGGGTCCCAGCAGGTGTACGAGGACTTTGACATGGTGGTCCTCTCCACCGGGTTCAAGGTGGGAGCAAAAACCCGCGAGATGGCAAATATCCTGGGCATTGATCTGGATGTCCACGGCTTTGCCAGAACCAGCAGCTTTTCGCCTGTGGCCACCTCAAAGCCCGGCATCTATGTGGCCGGTCTTTTTGAAAGCCCCAAGGACATTCCCGAAACAATGGTTCAGGGCAGCGCGGCAGCCTGCATGGCCGCAGGCGACCTTGTTGGCAAGGGAATCCTTTCCAGCGAAAAGGAGGAGTTCGGGCCCGAAAGGGATGTTTCAGGCGAGGAGCCCCGCGTGGGCGTGTTTCTGTGCGACTGCGGCGAGAACATCGGCGGCGTGCTGGATGTGCAACAGCTTGCCGATTACGCGAAAACCATTCCCGGCGTGGTTGTGGCCCAAAGCGTGGGGCATGGTTGCAGCAGCCAGTCCATGGAAGCCATAACCCGCACCGTGGAAAGCGAGAAGCTCAACCGCGTGGTTATAGGCGGCTGCTCTCCGCGCACCCATGAAAAAAGGTTCCAGGACACCATAAGAAGGGCGGGGTTGAACCCCTACCTGCTGGAAATGGCCAACATCCGCGACCAGATAACCTGGGTTCACTCCGCCGAGCCGGAATTTGCGGCAATAAAGGCCCAAAGCCTTGTGCGCATGGCTGTAGGCGCGGTGAAAATGGCCCGGCCTCTGGCAGACAGCTCTCTGCCCATGAACAAAAACGCCCTGGTTGTGGGCGGCGGCGTTGCAGGCATGACCGCAGCCCTGGAGCTTTCCAGGCACGGGCACAAGGTTTACCTGGCCGAGCGCGGCGCAAAGCTTGGCGGCAATGCGGCAAAGCTGCGCAAAACCCTTGAGGGCGAAGATGTGCAGGCCTTTGTAAACGGGCTTGTTGAAAAGGTGAAGGCCGCCCAGGACATAACAATAATCACAAATGCAATCATAGTTGACCATTCGGGCATACCCGGAATGTTTAAAACAGGCATGCAGGTGGGCCCACAGATGTTCTACCGCCAGGTGGAGCACGGCGTGACCGTGCTGGCCACGGGTGCGCTTGCCAACCGGCCCGCCCAATACCTGCTGGGCAGCTCCGATGCTGTTGTGACCCAGCTTGATATGGATTCCCTGATTGAGGACAATCCTGAAAAGGTGAAATCCTGGTCCACCGTTGTTATGATTCAATGTGTCGGCTCAAGGACCCCGGACAACCCCAACTGCTCAAGGATATGCTGCCAGGCAGCGGTGAAGAACGCCCTGCGGATTGTGGAAGCAAACCCGGACGCCCGCGTTTTTGTGCTTTACAGGGACATGCGGACCTTCGGCCTTTCCGAGGACCGCTACCAGGAAGCCCGGCAGAAGGGCGTCATTTTCGTGCGCTACTCCCAGGATGCCCCGCCAAAGGTGGAGCAGGGCCAAAACGGGTGCGTGAATGTGGTGTTCGACGAGCCTGTTCTGGGCCGGACCGTGGAAGTTGAGGCCGACTGCCTGTGCCTGAGCACCGGCCTTGTTGCAGACGAGGAAAACAACGAGGACCTGGCGCTCATCTTCAAGCTGCCCAGAACAAAGGACGGCTTCTTCCTTGAGGATCATGTGAAGCTGCGGCCCGTGGATCTGCCGGTTCCCGGCTTCTTTGTGGCGGGCACGGCCCATTCACCCAAGAATATCCATTTCAGCATAGCCCAGGCCCAGGCAGCAGCATCGCGGGCCAGGACAATGCTTGCCGCCGGCCAGATAAGCACCGGCGCCTCCCTGGCAAAGGTGGACGGCCAGAAATGCGCGGCCTGCCTCATCTGCGTGCGGGCCTGCCCCTTCGGCGTGCCCTTCATCAATGCAGACGGCTACTCCCAGATAGACCCGGCCCGCTGCCGGGGCTGCGGAGTCTGCGCGGCGGCCTGCCCGGCAAAGGCCATCCAGTTGATGCAGTTCGAGGACGACAGGATTCTGGCCAAGGTGGAAAGCCTCTTTGAAAGGATGGTGGCCTGATGGAAAAATTTGAACCCGTGATAGTGGCCTTCTGCTGCCACTACTGTGCATACACGGCAGCGGACATGGCCGGAAGCCAGCGGCTCGACTATCCGCCCAATGTGAAAATCATCCGGGTGCCCTGCTCGGGCAAGGTGGATGCGCTCCATATTCTCAAGGCCTTTGAAAGAGGAGCTGACGGGGTTTATGTGGCGGGCTGCCTTGAAGGGGACTGCCACTTCAAGAACGGAAACCTCAAGGCAGACAAGCAGGTTCAGTACCTGAAGAAGATGCTCGATGAAATCGGCATCGGCCGCGACAGGCTTGAAATGGTTTTCATGTCTGCCGGAATGGGCGAGCTTTTTGCCCGCAAGGCCAAAGAGATAACCGAAAAAATAAGGGCGCTTGGCAAAAGCCCGGTGCATGAGCAACTGGAGCAGCAGGCAAAGCAAAAGGCCTCCTGAAAGAAGGCGGCCAAAAGGGAAAGGGTTTAATGAAATGATAACAGCGGAACGGAAACCTTTAAAGGAAATAATGGATTACATCCAGCCGTTCAACCGCATTCTTCTTGTGGGCTGCAATGAATGCGTGACGGTTTGCTCCGCCGGAGGGCGCAAGGAGGTGGGGCTTTTGTCTAGCGCCCTGCAATCTGCCTTTCTGTCTGCGGGCAAGAGCATCGAGATCAAGGAGCACACCCTGGAGCGCCAGTGCGACCCGGAATATGTGGAAGAGCTTGTGGGCATGATGGACAGAGTGGATGCGGTTGTTTCAATGGCCTGCGGCTGCGGGGTGCAGGAAGTGGCCCGCCGCTACAAGAACAAGCCCGTCTTTCCGGCGGTGAACACCAAGTTCATGGGAGCCTCCGAAAAGCAGGGAGTCTGGGCTGAAAGGTGCCAGGGCTGCGGCAACTGCCTTCTGGGAATCACCGGCGGCATCTGCCCCATAGCCCGCTGCTCCAAGCAGCTCATGAACGGCCCCTGCGGCGGCTCCACAAACG
>Ga0351959_1019_pt2 | contig 18294 bp, 6 predicted proteins | sample TotcelT113001M13_FD_206836 | JGI IMG/M metagenome (GOLD analysis project Ga0351959, IMG submission 206836) | Enriched cells from coal bed in the Powder River Basin, Montana, United States - Total cells T11 rep3 HSBNCT.T11.300.1.M13 ...
CACGTTCACGCCTGCGACGGGCGTGTTCGCTTGGACGCCGACGGAATCCCAACAAGGCCAATATGTGGTGACCTTCACGGTGACCGACAACGGCATCCCGCCGCTGAACGACACCGAGGACGTAACGATCACGGTCAATGAAGTCAACGACGCGCCGATCCTGGCCCCGATCGGCAGCAAGACGGTGGACGAAGAGGTGGCGTTGCAGTTCACGGTCACGGCCTCCGACGCGAACGACGATCCGCCCAACGACCTGACGCTGAGTGCGTCGAATCTGCCCACCGGCGCCACGTTCACGCCCGCGACGGGCGTGTTCGCTTGGACGCCGACCAAATCCCAGCAAGGCCAATACGTGGTCACGTTCACGGTGATCGACAACGGCACGCCGCCGCTGAACGACACCGAGGACGTAACGATCACGGTCAACGATGTTACGGCTCCCACGGTTACAGCTGTGTCGGTCAGCGATACGTTGATCAGCGACGCCGACGCGGGGCCAGGCAAGATCTTTACGGTGACGGTGAAGTTTTCCGAAGACATGGACACGGCCGTCAATCCTGCGATCTTGTTCACACCAGCGCACCAGGGCACCCTGAGCAATCCGTCTGCTAGTTGGACGACCGGCGATACGTTCACCGTGACGTACGAGGTCAGCGATCAGAACATCGAGGTCGCCGACATTCAGATCGACGTCGAAGGAGCGCAGAACGCGACTGGCAAGGCCCAAGCGGACTATGCGCCGGAAATCGAATTCAGTATCGACACGGGAAATCCGGTGGTCACAGTTGATCACCTTTCGATTGACGATCGCACACCGGCGCTGAGTGGCACGGTCGATGACCCGGATGCGGCGATTCTCGTGACGGTCGGCGGATCGTCGTACACCGCGACCAACCACGGGAACGGTACATGGACGTTGGCAGACAACACGATCACGCCGCCGCTGGCCGAGGGCAGCTACGACGTGGTGGCGACCGCTACGGACACGGCGGGAAACGTCGGTGTCGACACCTCGATCAACGAATTGACGATTTTGTGGTTTGCGTACTATGTCAATGACGAGGCAACCACGAACGATATCTGGACGACTGCCGTGGGCAATGATGCCAATGATGGACGGACGCCCGCTACTCCCAAAGCGACGATCCAGGCGATCTTCGATGCTTACGATTTAGGCGCGGGCCAGATCGTGTACGTTGACGCTGGCAGCTATGCTGAACACGTGGTGATCGGCGCCAACGATTCAGGTTTGACCTTGCGGGGCGCGGGCCCCAGTTTGACTACGATCGACGGCGGCGGTACCGGCCGTGTCCTCGTTTTGAACGGCTTTGCTACGGGTACGATCCAGGGATTCACGATCACCGGCGGCAACGCGCTGACGGGCGCGGGAATCTACGTGGACAACTCGTCGCCGATCATCAGCGACAACATGATCACGGGGAACAGTGGTTCGGACAGTTATGCTCTGATCGCCGGGACGGGAATCTACCTGACGAACAACTCGCATCCGGTGATCAGCCGGAATGTAATCCAGAACAACCAGGCGAGGCCGTCGTTAAACCACGGGGCCGGAGCGGGGATCTATGTCGGCACGGGTTGCGATGCCACGATCGTGAACAACGTGATTTCCGGCAACACTGCGACGGGCATGCATTCGGCGTATCAAGGCCGCGGCGCTGCCGTCTACATCGCCGGGGCGTCCCCCACGCTGGTCAACAATACGATTTATGGCAATACGGGTTCCGGCGGCAACCACGGTGCGGTCCAACTGGCGGGCAGCGCGCAGCCAAACCTGACGAACAACATCCTGGCCAACAACAGTGGCTACGCGATCACGGAGGAAGTGACCACGGCGGATGCAAGCACACTGCAGCGGAATCTGTTCTGGTCGAACGGCCGGGGAGCGTACTACGATGCGGATCGTGCTCGGGGCATCAAGTCGGGCCTGCAGCTGAACACGTTGTTGGCAGAAGCCAGCGGAAACATGCTGGGTGATCCGCGATTTGTCGCGGCCGGCACGGCCGACTTCCGCTTGGCCGCCGGTTCGTTCGCGGTGGATGTGGGGGCGTCCGGCGGGGTGGTGCCGGCGGACGACTTGACGGGCGCGGCCCGGCCGGCCGGGACCAGACCCGACGTGGGCGCGTATGAGAGCGACGCGGCCGCCCTGGATACCGATGGAGATACCGTCTTGGACGGGGAAGAACAGGTTCGCGGCAGCAACCCCGTCCTGTCGGATAGCGACGCCGATGGCACGCCGGATGCAAACGACGCTTTCCCGATCTGGCCCGAGGAGACGACGGACAGCGATGGCGATGGACTGGGGAACAATTTCGAGACGACGTATGGAGACCTGGCGCCGGCGGCGGACGAGGACGGGGACGGCTTCGACAACCTGACGGAATTCCGCTGGGGCACGGATCCGAGGTCGAATGCTTCGCAGCCGGACCTGTCCACACTTTACGTCGATGGTACGGCAGGCAGCGACATCTGGGGCGTGGGTTCGAGCGAGCGGCCGTACCGCACGGTCACAAAGGCGTTGTGGTCGCTGACGGCGGCGACGACGCGGATCGAGGTGCGTGCGGGCCGCTACTCGCCGACGGGCGATGGGTTTTTCGGCGAGGCCATGCCGTTGCGGATGGTGAGCGGAGTGTCCCTCGTCAGCGAATCGGGAGCGGCGACGACGGTGCTGGACGGCGGGAACGAGTTGCGCGTGCTGGAGTTTGTCAACACGGACAGCAACGCCGCGCTGCAGGGATTCACGATCACCGGCGGCAACGCGCTGACGGGTGCGGGAATCTACGTAAACAACTCGTCGCCGATCATCAGCGACAACATGATCACGGGGAACAGTGGTTCGGACAGTTATGCTCTGATCGCCGGGACGGGAATCTACCTGACGAACAACTCGCATCCGGTGATCAGCCGGAATGTAATCCAGAACAACCAGGCGAGGCCGTCGTTAAACCACGGGGCCGGAGCGGGGATCTATGTCGGCACGGGTTGCGATGCCACGATCGTGAACAACGTGATTTCCGACAACACCGCGACGGGCATGCATTCTAGCTATCAAGGACGAGGTGTTGCCATCTTTGTTTCGGCCGCAGCTCCGCTGATCGCCAACAACACGATCGCCAACAATACGGGGTCCGGAACCGTCCACGGCGCGCTGCAACTCGATACCAGTGGCGCACCCGTTGTGGTCAACAACATCTTCGCCTTCAACAGCGGTTACGCGATTGCGGAGATGACCGCGGCCGGTTCCCCCAGTTCGGTGCGTTACAACGACTTCTGGAACAATGCAACAGGCATGTATTGGGACCAGGGAACCACTGCCTATGCCGATGTCGCCGTTCTGGATGCGACCGTGGTGGAGTGTGACAACAACCTCTCCGTCGACCCGCTGTTTGCCGACCCCCCAAGTCGCGACTTCCATCTCAAGTCCAACGGCGGGCGCTACGATCCGGCCACCGCCACGTGGGTCGTCGATGCGGTGAACAGCCCGTCGATCGACGCCGGCGATCCAGCCAGTCCGTTTGCCAACGAACCGGCGCCGCACGGCGGACGGATCAATCAGGGGGCTTACGGCAATACCGTCGAAGCGTCGAAAACCGACGAGAACCCGCCGACCGTGATCGCCGTCACGGTCAGCGCCCCGCTGGTCAGCGACGCCGACACGGGCGTGGGCAAGACGTTCACCGTCACGGTGGATTTCTCCGAAGTCATGGACATCGCCGTCAATCCAACATTGGCGTTCACGCCTTCGCACGGCAATACGCTGACCAATCCGGTGAGCAGCTGGCCGGACAGCGATACGTTCACGGTAACGTACGAGGTCAGCGACGAGAATGTCGACGTCCGCAACCTCCAAATCGGCATCAGTGGCGCCCGCGACGCCGCGGGCAACGTTCAGCAAGCGTACACGTCCGAAAGTAAGTTCAGCATCGACACGCAGAATCCCACGGTGTTCAGTCTGTCGCCGGCGAATGCCGCGGTGGGAGTGACGGCGGACGTGGATTTGGTAATCACTTTTGATGAACCCGTGCAAGTGGGGGCCGGCACTATTGCGGTCCGTCGCGCAAACGATGGCGCGGCGGTCGAGACAATCGACGTGACCAGCGCAGCGGTTGCCGTGGATGGGGCCACGGTGACGATCGTTCTGGCGAATCTGCTGGCAAGCTCGACGGACTATTACGTCGAGGTGTCCGGCGGAGCCTTCCAGGATCTGGCCGGGAACGAGTTCGCCGGAATCAGCGACCCGAGCGACTGGAACTTCGATACCAACCTGGTCGTCACCAGCTTTGCCCCCACCAGCACCGGGTTCCGCGTCCAATTCAGCGAAGAATTGGCAGCCTCCGTCTTGAACTTGTACGACCAGGGCGGTGTTTTTGGCGCCGCCGACGTGATTTTCACCGGCACGAACTCGGGGCCAGTTCGCGGTTCGCTGGTGCTCGATCCGGATTTGCGCAGTGCGACCTTTATCAAGACCGCGGGCCTGTTGCAGCCGGGCCAGTATTCCGTGACGCTCACCAGCGCCGCCGCGGCCTTTCGCGATGGCGACGGCAACCTGTTGGACGGCGACCAAGACGGCACGCCGGGCGGCGATTTCGTGACGACGTTCACGATCGCGACGCCCGAGGAAAATGCCGTCATCGTCAGTCTGCCCAACGTGACGCGCGGCTACGGTCAACCGGTCAACGTGCCCGCCAGCGAACTGACGGCTGGGCTGCCATTGAGCATCAGCAACGGACAGGGCGTGACAGAGGTGAGCCTGGAAGTCCACTACGATCCGGCGCTGTTGACCGTCTCGGCGTTCATGCTGGACCCGGCCGTCGAGTCGCGGGCTACGGTTACCCAGTTCGAGATCTCGCCGCCGGGCGTGGCTGTTTTGACCATCACCGCCCCGACCGGTTTGGCGGATGCTGCCGGGCTGCTGATTCTGGGGTCGTTTGCGGCGGTGGTGCCGGACACGGCGTCGTACGGCGGCAAGCACGTGTTGGACATCGACAATTTGCAGGTCTCCACCGCCACGGGCACGCTGCAGGCGTTTGACGACGATGCGATTCACATCGCCGCGTTCTTGGGCGACGCCAACGGCGACGGCTGGTACAACTCGCCGGATGCGACCTTGACGCGGCGGATCATCGGCGTGATCAACACGGGACTGGCGGCGTACCAGATGGCAGATCCTGGGCTGATTGTCGATATCGACGGGAATGGGTATGTCCAGGCCAACGACACGACGAGCATTCGGCGGGCGATCGGGCTGATCGCCGTGCCGAACATACCCGCGCTGCCGGAGGGGCTGGGTATGCCGGCGGCTGCCGGCGTGGATCCGCTGGTCTACATCCCCCGCGACTTGACTGCCGCGCCAGGCGATCGCGTGACGGTGCCGGTGCGACTGGAGGTGACCGAGCGGTCCGGGATCACGCTCAGCGGTTTTGAGGTGGTTCTCGAGTACGATCCGACGCACTTGACGGTTACCGGTTCGCAGTTAGGCGGGTTGCTGGACGGAACGGACGTGGGCGGCTCGTTGACCAGTCCCGCGCCGGGCCGGTTGGTTTATTCGGCCAGTGCCCTGAACGGTACGGGCCTGTTGGCTTGGGGCACGGAGGGCGACTTGTTCACCGTGACATTCGCGATCGCCGAGGATGCACCCGCGGGAGCGAGCGTGCTGAATCTGCGCAGCCGTCTGAGCGCAGCGGCCACCGCGGTGTTTGACGCGCAGCTGAACCACCTGGTCCTGTCGCCCGCTCCGACCGACTTGCCGGACGATCCCGTGGACGGTCTGCTGACGAATCGAACTTCGCGCGCCGCTTGGCCGCTGCACGGCCAACCTGGATTGCGGTTGCCGGTTGCTGACAAGGTCGCGTCGCCGGCGCGAGTGCCGGTCGCGGCGAATACGGCGTCGTCCGAGATTCCCACGTCGGAGATGCCGCTGGCTCAGTATCCGGCCAGCGACGCAGCGGAACCTTCGTCGCTGGATGACCTTGCCGAGGAATTGGCTCGGTTGCGGAGCCGTTCCGAGAGGCAAGCCCAAAACGAGTTTTTTGATGCTGTTTTCGGCCAATGGGAGTAAAACGAGGATGAATTTTCTGGGCCGAATTGACGCAGAGGTACACGTCGCCGCGTCTTCGGAAACGCGGAATCCGGTCTCGGAGAGACCGGGCCACGTGACGTCTGTCCGAGACGCGCAGGTCCAAGAGAGGCGAACAAGAGAACTTCAGGCAACTCGCGGCTCGGCAAGCAGGCATGCCGCTAGAGGAAGGGGCAATACCCCCCCGCGTCGAAAAATGATAACCCAGACAATTGCATCACCATGCATAGCCCGTAGAATGTTATTCCACTGGGTGGACTTCGCGCCAAAGTTGGTGTCGGCTGCCTCGGCCGCCCGATGCGGGTCGGTTTCAGGAGAAACGTTGATGAATCCCATTCCGCCTTGCAGAGATCGGCTTGACCAGTCACGGGCGTCGCCCGAGCCTGACGGTTCCGCTGGTCCCTGGAGTTACGCCCCGGGCTACGGGGAATGGGGCTTTCGGCCAGAACGCTCGTCAGTAACAGTGCAATTTCAAAGTCTGTTGTCGCGGTTGACATCCTGTCGCCCGACGCCTTGTTCGTTCGACCATTCTTCCATTCTTCCTTTCCGTTGCTCAACCAGACTCTAACAGGAACGCCGTCATGTCCGCTGCACGCAACTTCACGACACGCCTCAGGTCTCTTGCTCGTCATTTGCGTTTAGGCAACAAGCGGGGCGTCAAGCCGCGCGGCCGGGGCGTATTGCACGCTCGGCGACCGCTGTTCGAGTCGCTCGAGGATCGCCGCCTGCTGGCGGGCGATCTGAGCATCTGGATTCCGCAGGACATCGTCGCCGCGCCGGGCGACACAGTGACCGTGCCGGTCAAGTTCCGCGTGGATGCCGCGGACGGAATCACGATCAGCGGTTTTCAGCTGGCGATCGGGTTTGATGACACGGTGCTGAGCCCCACGTCTGCCTCGACGACGCCCGGGGATCCCGCGTTGGGCGTGGCGTTTGCGGGCAGCGATGTCGACGTGGAGTCCACGTACCCGGAGGCGGACAAACTCACGTTCAATGCCGTTGCGACCGTCGGATCCGCCCTGTTGGGCAACGGCCCGCAGGGCGACTTGTTCACTTTTACCTTCGTCGTGTCCAGCGACGCCGCGGCTGGCGACGTTCCGCTGAACTTGCGCGCCACCGGTCCTACGATCGGGATCTACAACAATACCACCGCCGCATTGACGCTGGAGCCGTTGCCGACGAACGGCGACGGCGACGCGATTGACGGCAAGCTCATCATCCAGAGCGCCGTGAGCGTGACGGTTTCGCCGTCCTCGGTGCTGGAAGACGGCGATGCAAACCTCGTGTACACCTTTGCGCGAACGGGCGGAACCGAGGGCGATCTGGTGGTCAGCTTCAGCACCAGCGGCGCAGCCATCGCCGGCACGGACTACGTGGTGGGCGGCACCGGTGTCACCCACAACGCGGGCACGAACACCGGCACCGTCACCATCCCCGACGGTGCTGCGTCGGCGGTCGTGATCGTCGACCCGACGGCCGATACCGACGTCGAACCCGACGAAGACGTGGTACTGAGCGTGGTGGACGGTACCGGCTACCTGCTCGGCACGCCCAACGCGGCCAGCGGGATGATTGCCAACGACGACACGGGCACCGAAACGCTGGTCTCGGTCTCGTTCGTGACGCGCGACGCGGGAGGCGAACCGCTGAGCGAAGCAGCTGTAGGTTCAACGTTCTTCCTGGACGTGTATATCCTTGATACACGGCCTTCAGATCTGGCGGAGCGGCGCGGGGTGGTTAGCTTCTATGCCGACCTGAATTGGCCGCCCGATACTGCCCCAGGCGGCGACGTAATCGACGTACAGTCACTGACGCTGGGGCCGAGTTTCACACAGAATCCGCACACAGCATTCAATGATGCCAGCGGTTCAGCCGTGGATGTCGGCGGCTTGTCGCTGGCGACGCCGCCGCTGGGTGCCGCAGGAACGCCGCAGCTGTGGATGACGCTCGAAGTGTTCGCCAAGGCGCCGGGTGCGGTGAGCTTTGTCAGCGGGTTTGCTGATGGTTCATCCGGCGAAGTCACCGACCCTTCGGTAACGATCTTCAACTTCAATGAAAACCTGACTGCCGACCAAATCGGGTTTGCAACATTAGCGGATTTTCCACTCGTTACTCTCGCACCCGATGTGATCGTGCAATCCTTAACCGTGCCACCAGAGGGCATCAGTGGCGATAATATCAACGTTTCCGCGGTTATCGCGAATATCGGTGGCCAGGCCACCGGTGGCGCGTTCAAGGCACAGTGGGTCTTGAGCGCAGATCAAGACTTCGACTTGGGTTTCGATTTGCTGTTGGGGAGCCCGTTCGACGTGGGGCCGTTGGACGAAGGAGCGACGTTCGTGGACAATCGAACGGTAAGGCTCCCATCTCCTCGTTATGGTCATGGTTTCTTGGGCTTGATGTTGGATACCCTCGACGTGATCGCCGAAAGCGACGAAACGAATAACGTCGGTTTGCAGAGCTTCGAGGTGCTATTTCCGTTTGACAACACCCAAGACCAAAAGGTGCTCAACCTGGACCTGGCCCGGTTACTCACCCACTTTGGCGAAACGGCGTTGCCGCTGCCTCAGGGGGGGGCGGGAAGTCCAGCGGGATTGTCCGATGGTTCGTCGCCAGCCTTCGAGTGGGGGTTGGGTGTGGAGCCGATGGGCAGCACTTCACTGGTCGATGTCTCCTTTGCCGCACGGGACGGAAGCGGTGGCGCGCTGACCTCTGTCAATTTGGGGCAAGTCTTCTACGTGGACATGTTCGTACATGATCTGCGACCGGCGGAACCGGACGAGCGGCGAGGGGTAATTACCTTTTATGCCGACCTGACTTGGCCGGCGAACGACGCGCCAGGCGGAGACTTGGTAGATGTGCAAGCGTTGGTCTTGGGGCCGACCTTTTCGCAAAACCAGAACATTGTATTTAATGATGCCGTGGGACTGGCCGAGGACGTTGGCGGAGCTTCTTTGGGCACTCCGCCCGTTGGGAACACGGCTGTACCGCAACTGTGGATGACTCTCCAGGTACTGGCCAAAGTCACTGGCAACGTGACCTTTTCCAGCGGCTTCGCTGATAATTCGTCCGGCTTGGTGACCGATCCTTCGGTGACCCTGTTTAGCCACTCCCAGAACGTGGCCGCTGATGAGATTACGTTTGGAACGCTGTCGGATTTGCCGATCAACGACCCCGCTCCCAATCTCGAAGTTCACTCGCTGGTAGCGCCGGCCGAGGGAATTAGCGGTGACAACATCAATGTCTCGGCGGTGATTGCGAATACTGGCGACTTGGCGACGCCCACGTCGTTCAAGGCGCAGTGGGTGCTGAGCAGTGATCAGGACTTTGATTTGGCGTCAGACCTGCTGCTGGGCAGTGAATTCGAGGTTGGCCCGCTGGCCGCGGGCGCAACGTTCACGGACAGTCGCACGGTGCGACTGCCCTCACCGCGGTATGGCACGGGCTATTTGGGCCTCGTGGTAGACACCCAGAATGTGATCAGTGAGGCGAGCGAAGATGATAACATCGGACTACAGCCGTTCAAGTTGCGCTATCCGTTTGACAATACGCTGGACTACAAAGTCTTGAACCTGGACTTAGCGCGACTGCTGACGCATTTTGGTGAAACGGCGCTCCCGTTGCCGACCAGCAGTCCGCCGGGTGCTGCCAAGATGTTCGATGAGCCGTTTGCAACGCTCAATGGAGCATTGGAAAGTGACGCTCAGTTGAATCAGTTACTGGTAGGCGTAACGTACGTTGCACGGACCGTTGACAGCGTCCCGCTCACCGAGGTCCAGCCTGGTGACACGTTTTACCTCGATATCTTCGTGGAGGATCTGCGGCCGGCGGACGCCAACGAGCGTCGTGGAGTCATCACCTTCTACGCCGATATCACCTGGCCGGCCGACAATGCGCCGGGCGGAGACTTGGTGGATGTTCAAGCACTGACCTTGGGGGCAGGCTTTACGCAGAATCAGAATACGGAGTTCAGTGACACGATCGGACTGGCAGAAGATGTGGGAGGAGCCTCGTTAAGTACACCGTCCGTGGGCAACACGCCGGAACCGCAACTGTGGATGACCCTGCAGGTCTACGCCAAGCAGTCCGGTCAAGTGGTTTTCGCAAGCGGGTTTGCAGACAACTCGTCGCAGAAACTGACCGATCCGTCGGTAACGCTATACAGCTACGATAACAACTTGGTGGAAAGTGATATCGACTACGGAACATTCACGCTTGATATCGGCGAGCCACCGCCAGGCTTGATCATCACGGAAATCATGTACGATCCGAATAGCGCGGACAGAGACTGGGAGTGGGTCGAGATCTATAATCCCGGGCCGCTTCCTGTCGACCTTGCTGGTTACGTGTTCGATGATAACAGCACGACGCCACAACCCTCTGCCAACATTTCGTCCGGCACCGTGCCCGCTGGCGGCACTGCAATTCTGTTTGACGCCGTCGTTCCGATCGAGGAGTTCACCGCAGCATGGGGACAGGGACTCAACTTGATTCCTGTCACGCAATGGGAATTCCTGGGGAACACGAGCGATCGAGTAGGCATATGGCGTAACTATGCCGTGTACAGCGAGGACCATCAGACACACAACAATGCGATTAACAGCGTAGCCTACTATAGCGGGGTCAATGATTGGCCGGCTAAAAATGACGCTTCCTCCATTTATCTGAAAGATCTGTCGGCGGATAACACTTTGGGCGCGAACTGGGCCTTGAGCGTTATCGGACAGGACGGAGCTTATAAGAGCGTAATTACTCCTGACGAGGAGGAGGGAGAGTACTCTGGAAACACCGGTTTTGACATTGGTTCTCCTGGATTTGTGCCGCGGAGCGATGTGGGCGTTCCTGTCGTCGGCAACAAGACTGCCACGCTACCTGCCGGGACGTCGCTGGTATTGAACAGCAGCCACCTCTCGGCCACCGATGCGGACAGCAACGATGCGTCGCTGATCTTCACCGTTAAGAGCTTGCCTGGTCATGGACAACTGAAGAAGGACGCCTCAATGCTAGGTGTCGGCGGCACGTTCACGCAGGCGGACATCACAGCTGGCAGGATCAGCTACACTCACGACGACAGCCTGACCACCAGCGACAGCTTCACCTTTACCGTCAAAGACCCCGCTGGCAACGAGACATCGGTCGAGACGTTTTCGATCGCTGTCATTCTGCCGATCAATTTGAAGATCACAGAGATCATGTACGACCCCCAGTCGCCCGAACCGAAGTGGGAGTGGGTTGAGCTGTACAATGCCGGCGACAGCGAGGTGAATCTTGTGGGCTTCGTCCTTGATGACGACGACGGAACAGTACTGACGAGTGCCAACATCGCCGCGGGAAGTGTTCTTCCGGGGCGTACGGCTATCCTCTACAACGCCGCATCAATGGCCGTCGCAGACTTCACGGCCGCTTGGGAACTCGGCTTGAATCTGGTTCCCGTCACGAATTGGCCGCAGCTGAACAACGACGGTGATGTGATCGCCCTGTGGCCAGGCTTTCTGAGCTACGGTGCCCGCAATTTGAACGATGCGATCGCGTTGGTTTCTTATAATGCTTCGAATCCGTGGCCACCGGCGAATAATCAATCGTCGATTTATCTCATCGACGTTACCGCCGACACTTCCCTGTCGGCTAATTGGGCTCGTAGCGTCGCGGGAAACGAAGGCGCATACCTCAGTTCGGCCGCTGGCGGCAACAACGGACAAGACGTTGGCTCGCCCGGCAATGTGCCCGGTGTCAACAATGCAGTCCCCGAGCCGTCGGGCGATTTCACCGCAATCGTGAACGAAGGCGACTCGGTCGTTATCACCACCACAGATCTCGACGCCACGGATGCCGACAGCCCGAATGCAACGTTATTGTTCCAAATCGTTGACGCTCCAGCGAATGGCCGTCTGGCGTTAGCGACTGCACCGAACGACCCCATCACCAGCTTCACTCGCGCGCAAATCTCCGCCGGGTATATCCTGTACGTCCACGATGGATCAAAGACCACCGCTGACGTATTCACCCTTTCTGTGTCCGATGGTCCCAATGTCCCGGCAAGTTTTGATTTCGAGATTATGGTCAAGCCGAAGCCGGCCATCACCGCTTCGCCGCTGACCAAGATCTACGATGGCACGGAGTTCTTACCGACCGCGACTGCCGACGACGGGCCCGGATTTGCTCCCGACACGCAGCAAGCGAACTTCGTGTTCACCTTCTATTCGGGCCAGGGCTTGACCGGTGACATCATCGATCCGCCGTCGAATGCAGGGATCTATTCGGTCGACATCGCCTATTTGGGCAACGAGGACTATGCCCCGGTCGCTTCCACGGGTTTCGATTTTACGATCACGCAAAAGGCGCTGACGGCCAGCGGCACGGCGGCGAACAAGGTCTACGACGGGACGACCGCGGCCACGGTGAGCATCGTGTTGGCCGGAGTGATCAGCGGCGACACGGTCACGGGCGCGGCCTCGGGCACGTTCGACACGAAGAACGTGGGCACGGACAAGACGGTGACGATCGGAACGGTGGCGTTGTCCGGCGCGGATTCTGGGAACTACGCGGTCGGCTCGGCAGGCACGGCGACCGCGGACATCACGGCCAAGGCGTTAACGGTGACCGCAGACGCCCAGAGCAAGCTCGTCGGCACGGCGGATCCCGCGTTGACATATGTGGCTCTCGGGTTTGTCGGGGGAGAGACCGCGGCGACGGCTTTGACCGGAGGACTCACTCGGGACCCAGGAGAAGCAGTCGGTGCCTATGCAATTCGACAGGGAACGTTGACTGCCATCGCTGGCAACTATGCCATCGCCTTTACTGGATCGACCCTTGAGATCCGAGACAGCGATGCCGACACCACCGCTCCCACGGTGACGATTGATCAGGCGGCAGATCAGGCGGATCCAGCCACTACTTTGCCGATCCGCTTTACGGTGGTGTTCAACGAACCCGTGACGGGGTTTGGAGCGGAAGATGTGGTGTTGTTTGGCACGGCGCCGGGGGTATTGACGGTCGAGGTGACGGGCAGCGGGACGACGTACACCGTGGCGGTCAGCGGGATGACCGGGAATGGGACCGTCAGGGCGCGGGTAGCGGCGTGTGCGGCGATGGATGCGGCGGGGAATCAGAGCGTGGCCAGCACGAGCACGGATAACACGATCCATGTGCAGGTGACGGCGGCGGAGATCACGGGGAATGCTGACACTTACGAGACGGACGAGGACGTGCAGTTGATTGTCCCGGCGCCAGGTGTCCTGGTAAATGATGAGCATCCCGAAAACGAGCCACTCACGGCCGAGCTGCTGACGACGACGTCGTTCGGTCAGCTGGCGTTCAATCCGGCTACGGGCGCGTTCAGCTACCGACCGTTTGACAACTACTTTGGTGGAGACAAGTTCGTTTATCGCGCGGTCAGCGGCGGGGCGGTTTCCGAGGCGGTCACGGTGACGATTACGGTCAAACCAATGAACGACCCGCCGGTGGCGCGGGATGATATGTATTCCGTGGTGCAAGGGGAGACGTTGACGATATCCGCCGCGGGCGGCTTGCTGGCCAACGATACGGACGTGGACAGCGTGCTGACGGTGAGGAATGTGAGCGTGGTTTCGGGCGGAGGGACATTGGATGTGCAAGCCGACGGCTCCTTCACCTACAATCCAGGTGGCTTCACCGGAACGGCGCGTTTTGAGTACGAAGCCTGGGACGAACTCACCTACTCGACCGCGAAAATCACGATCGAAGTCACTGCGCCTCAAGCCACGCCGGTGGTCGAGAGTGTGGTTATCAACGACGGGGCCGCTCAACGGTCGATGGTCAACAGTCTGACCGTGACGTTCGCCTCCGTGGTGCCGTTGGCGGCCAGCCACTTTAGGTTGATCAACAAGGACACGGGAGCGGAAGTGGGGCTGGTGTTCGCCGCGAGCGACGCGACAGGCAAGAGCGTGGTCACGCTGACGTTCACTGGAGCAGGAATCGTGGGCAGTTCGCTGGCTGATGGGAATTACTTGTTGATCATCGACCTGAAACAGGACGGCTTCGACACAGTTGACGATTACCAGTTTGGAGCGGACGAGGCGGACAAGTTCTTCCGTTTCTTCGGCGACAGCGACGGCGACCGCGATGTGGACAGCTTGGATTACCTCCGCATTCGTGGGGTATTGAACCAGCCTGCGAAGTACCTGTGGCACTTCGACTATGACCTGGATGCGGATGTCGATTCTGGCGATATGGCTCAATTCCAAGCCAGATATGGGAAAAAACTCGCTTGGACCGCCTGAAATGCAGGAAATAGCTGGAGATCGCAGAATTCGCAGAATTGACAAATCAGGAAGACTGGCTAAGATTTACATCTATTGACGATACTGGGATTGTCGAAGATTTCGTGAAAGCTGGAGGACGTCCCTGATGTTCCGTTACCTTGCTGGGCTCGGCGTTTTGTTTTTTGTTTGGCTCGTTCCCGTTACGTTAAGTCACGCGGGGCTTGTCTTCGAATTCGCCGTGGGAGGAGTGGCTCAATCGTCGATCAATATCGCCGGAGTCGGGCAGACGGTGGATATTCAGGTGTATTTGCGGCAGACGGATGGCGAAACAATACTCACCAACGAGGGGTTGTTGACGGCTGGTATCAAAGTGACTTTTGACAATCCGGCGGTGGCGGCTGTCTTGACGACTGGCGACATTCAAGAGAATCCCTTGTTCGATGATTCGGAGCTTTTCGCGAAGGCAGTGACGGGCACCACGGCGGAGCTGGATGGGGCGGTCGATTTGTCTAGCCCGACTGTCTTCCCCACCGTGAGCGATCCGGATCGCATCTGGCTGGGCACATTTACCTTTACCGGCTTGGCGTTGGGATCGACGACGATTAGCGTGACCGACTTGGACCCCACAGAGTTTGCCGACGAGATTATCACCGGCTCTCTTAATCCTCTTGATGCTCTGATCACGCCTGGCTCCGCGACGCTGACGGTGACGCCGGAGCCCGGGTCGATAGCGCTGTCGCTGTTGATGATCGGTGCGGCGTCGGTGGTGACAACCTATCGTCGCCGGCGGAGGCGGAGCGTGCAGGAGGCGGGGGAGGCATGTCCGGCGGGAGGAGCGACCTTGTGACCCCGCTGGAGTTCACGCTTCAGCGTGTCTGGTGCGGCGAGCTTGGCCCGCCGAGCACGCTAACGCGTGAACTCCAACAAACGCAGAGACGAGTCGCGTAGCGACGGCTGAATCAGGAACGATCATCGTGCCGGATGGTTCAATCGTCGCTACGCGACTTGTTTCGATTCTGGCGTTGGCTCTCCGTGGGTTGAAACCCACGGCTAGGTTCGGCAGCCGCTATGCGGCAAGAGGATAGCTGGATCGTTCCTCGCTGACGCTTCGGGTTACGATGGGCAAGTCTGGCAGATTGGAAATCGGGCTGTCATGGTCGAGGTCGCAACCAGGGAAGACGAACGATCCGCACCTCAGGATGTAGACGAGGGACTGCAGCGGTCGGGGCGACGAGTGGCGGTGTTGGCGGCCGTGGTCCTCTTGGCCCATCTGCCGCTGTTTCTGTTGCATTTGCACAGTCTGTGGCGGTTTCGCCCGCACTACTTCTTCTTTCCGCTGTTGCTGGCGGGGATCGCTTGGCTGATGTGGTTACGCTGGCCTCGGTTCTCCAGCGGCGCGCGGGCGCCGTGGTGGTCCAGCGGATTGCTCTTCAGCGGTCTGCTGGTGTTGGCGGCCGGCGTCTTGTTTTTCTCGCCGTCTCTGGCGGCGTTGGCGGCCGTGTTATCCATCGGCGGGTTGATCGGTCGCTATGCCGTTCCGGGGCAGGGGCGGGATTGGGTACCGGTATGGCTGGCGATGTGGCTGATCGTGCCGCCGCCCTTGGGCTGGGATTTTCAACTGGTGGCCTGGCTGCAGTCGTCTTCGGTGCAGATGGCGAGCCGGTTGTTGGACGTCGCCGGCGTGCGGCATTTGCTGGACGGCAATGTGCTGGTGCTGCCCGGCCAGCGGATGTTGGCCGACGAGGCTTACCACGGCGTTCACGCGATGCCGGTGCTGCTGACGGTCGCGGCGTTGTTCGTTGTGGCGTCTCGGCGGCCGCTGCTGTGGGCGGCCGTGCTGGTGGCCGCCAGCGTTGCTTCGGCATGGTTGGTAAACGTCGCTCGCGTCGTGACCAGCGCCTTGTCGCAGGCCTGGGACCAATTCGATCTAGCATCGGGGCCGGGATACGAGTTGCTGGGGCATGCTGCCATCCTGCTGGGGTTGGCGCTGTTGGCCAGTACGGATCGCTGGCTGGCGTTTCTGTTGCGGGCAATTGCCGCGCGGGATGGCCAACTGCCGTTGCCGTTGACAAGCGTGCAGAACCCGATGAATCGAGCCTGGAACTGGTTGGTGGGCGCAAGACGCCAGACGAACGGCGAACCGCAGGCTGGGGTGGCACCGCAGACGAGCAGCGGCCGGCGCAAGGGCCGCCGTCGGCGCGGCGGGGCACCGCGTGCTGCGTCTGACGCTGTGTCGCCGCGCCATGCCGGCGGGCTTCGCGACGTGGGGTGGTTGTCCGCGTTTGGACTGTGCGGCTTCCTGCAAATCGCCTGTCTGCTGGTGCCCGCTGTCTGGGCCGATGCGCCCTCGGCCTCCGCACCTCGCTGGGACGGGCCCCTGCCGGCAGAGCTAGGCGAGTGGACTTTGGCCGAACAGGAACGGGTCGAGCGGAAGCACAACGATCAAGCGGGGCGGTTTTCGCATCAGTGGTGGTATCGTCGCGAGCCGCTGGCCTGTCAGATTTCGGTCAACCACCCGGTTCCCGACTGGCATGATCCGATGAATTGCTATGCGGCCAACGGCTGGCAGCAGACCGCTCGGCGCGTGGCGACTGACGTGGCAGCCGGCGAAGGGGAACAAGGTCGCGGAGGTTTGTGGGTGGAAATGGAGTTGGCTAAACCGACGGGCGAATACGGTTGGTTGCGGTTCGGGTTATTTGATCCGGCGGGGGGAAACCTCCTGCCGCCATCTGCGGCCCGTTGGCCGAGCGTGACCGCGGAACTGGCGCGCAGCCCGTTGGGGAGTCGCTTGCTGGGGCGAGGCCAGGGGCGGGCAACGGAAACGGCCTATCAGCTGCAGGCCTTTGTTTCCAGCACCGTGCGACTGTCGCCGCAGCAGCAAGCCGAGGTCCGCCGCCTGTTGGTGGCGGCGCGGGCGGAAGTGTTGTCGGCAGATCTGCCAGAGGCCGAGGAGGCGGAGCGCGAACCGTGAGCGGCGAATCTGTTCGAAACCGGTGGCGGACGATGGCCCAACGCGTATGGCGGCGGCCGCAGGTGGCGGTTCGTTTTGTGGCCGATTGGTGGTCCACACGCTACTGGCGTTCGTGCGCGTGGGGTTTACCCCCCATTCTTATTGGCTTGACGGTGGGGGCCGGCGGATGGATGTACGGCCGCGTATCGCCGGCCGATTGGGCGCGGACGTATGGCGCCGCCGGCACGGCGGCGTTGCGGGCGGGGGAGCTGGCTGCGGCGGACGTGTACTTCCGGCGGATGGCTGTCTTGGACCAAACGTCGCCGTCCGCCTGGTATGGCTTGGCTCTGACCGCCGAGCGGCAGGATGACCTGCCGCGAGCCCGCGAGTTGCTGCGGCGGATCGCGCCCGAGAACAAGGCCGGCTATCCGGAGGCTCACTACTGGTTGGCCCAGGATCTGATCCGTCAGAAGGTGCTTGCCACGCCTCAGGTAGTCAGGGAGTTGGAGCATCATCTGCGGCAAGCCTTGCGGGTTACGGCGTACCAGTCCGAGTTGCGGGTCATCCTGGCTCAGCTGTACGCGGCAGGCGGCGAGCCGCAGAGAGCGATCGGAGAACTGGAGCGAGTGGTGGCCGCTCGGCCCGAATTCCAACTGGAGCTGTCCCGGCTGTACGCGCTGTTCGGTCGCCGTCCCGAGGCGGTCCGCGCAGCGACTCGGGCGGGCGAGTTCTTCCAGGCCCGTGTGCAGACAGAGCCGGACCAGCCGCAGCACCGCTTGCGCTGGGCTTCCAGCCTGGTCCTGCAGGATCGCTACCAGGATGCCGTCGACGTGCTTGCGGCCGGTTTGACGCTGACCGATCCCCAGCCCTTTCGGCAAGCTTTGGCTGCCACGTATCTGAGTTGGTTCGACGCGAGCACCGTCCGGGACAAACCGCAGCCCGTCCAGAAACTGAGGTTCCTGGAGCGTGTGCTCCACTACGATCCCGACAACGAACGAGCGCTGACGATG